>Ga0182014_10000244_pt1 | contig 69305 bp, 49 predicted proteins | sample 612S2DmetaG_FD_120489 | JGI IMG/M metagenome (GOLD analysis project Ga0182014, IMG submission 120489) | Permafrost microbial communities from Stordalen Mire, Sweden - 612S2D metaG | ecosystem: Environmental > Terrestrial > Soil > Wetlands > Permafrost | place: Sweden: Stordalen | collected...
ATCACAGCCTATAATCTTCATGTACGGCTCCTTTCGTCCCCGAGCTTTCTGGGTCGTAAAGCAACCTCAGTCTACTCGGCCCGCGGGGAGCCGTCGTTGTCATGAAATCAACCGGAGCTTCCTGTTCCCGCAGGGAATGGGAAGCGGAGTGAAGGGATCTGCTGTTTCCGCACGGGCTGCACCAATCCACAGCAGCTAGAACAGGTCCCGCTCTTGCGGCGGCGCATCTTTGCGATCGCTGAGAAAATCCTTCGGCACAGACACGGTTTTGGCCAACGCAAAAAATTCTTGCCAGGATTCTGGCCGCCGGGACAGAATGACGTCCCCAGTGACCTCGTCGCGGCGGATGTAAACCTCGGAACCTTCAAACCGCAGGTCAGCGGGCAGGCGGACGGCTTGGCTGCGGCCATTGCGAAAGAGTTTGGCGATCCGAGGCATGGTATATACTATGATATATTACATCGAATTGTCAAATTACTCTCTCTGAGCTTGAAAATCTGGAGCGATGGAAATTGGACTCACTGATCACGTTTGGAGTTTGGACAAGTTGGTGGGATTATTGGAGGCGAAGGCAGGACGGAGTAGCAGCGTGAAACGATTTGCTGTGAGCGTGCTGAAGCGACTGCTGATTTCCATTGCTGTGCTGCTTTCAATGATTGGACTGGGCTTCGCTTATGTGTCTTTTTTCGGCCCGTCAGGTCTTGCCGCCGCGTGCGTAGAGTTGACAGTCGCATGGCCGTGGGCGCTACCTCAGATTTTCTTGATAGTCTGCTTGATCTGGTTCATCGGACAACGTGTGAAGCGTTGGCGAAGCACCTAGGGGATTCAAAACAACCCACTACCGTTATCCGAAATAACTTTTCTCGTCTCGCAGAGCTAACCCAAAACTACCCTGCTCTATGAGACGATTGAACCAACGCCATGATTCAGTTGTCCTCCGCTGGAAAACGTTACGGTCACAAGCTCCTCTTCGAGGGAGCCGACTGGATGATTACGTCGCACGACCGCATCGGCCTGGTGGGCGCGAACGGCACCGGAAAATCCACGCTGATGAAAATTTTCGCCGGGATCGAGACGCTCGATTACGGCTCCTTCAGCACGGCCAAGGGCATCAGCGCCGGCTACCTGCCGCAAGACGGGCTCACGCTCTCGGGACGCACCGTGTTCGCCGAATGCATGGCGGTTTTCTCCGAACTGCGCGAGATGGAGCAGGAGATGGAAGACCTGACCGCACGCATGCCGGAACTCGACCAGTCGTCTCCCGAGTACGCGCAGGTCGCAGAACGCTATCAGCGCATCGAGCACGAATTCCGCACTCGCGATGGATTCGCCATCGAGGCCCAGGTCGGCAGCGTACTCATGGGCCTGGGTTTTCGCAAGGAAGATTGGCATCGCCGCACCGAAGAATTTTCCGGAGGCTGGCAGATGCGCATCGCATTGGCCAAGCTATTGCTGCAGGAACCAAACCTGTTGCTGCTGGACGAGCCCACCAACCACCTTGATCTCGAAGCGCGCAACTGGCTGGAAGAGTATCTGACGCATTATCCGAATGCGTTTGTGCTGATTTCGCACGACCGCTATTTCCTCGACGTCACCGTCAACAAAATCGCCGAGATCTGGAACAAGCGCATCCATCTTTATCCCGGCAATTACGAAAAATATCTGGCCTCAAAGACGCAGCGCATGGAGCAGCTCGAGGCGGCGTATCGCAACCAGCGGGACCGCATCGAGCAGTTGGAGGTATTCATCAACCGCTTCCGCTACCAGGCGACCAAAGCCAAGCAGGTTCAGAGCCGCATCAAAGAGTTGGAAAAGATCGAGCGAATCGAACTGCCGGAAGAAGAAAAGGTGATCCACTTTTCTTTCCAGCAGCCGAAACCGAGCGGCCGGATCGTGGCCGAGTTCATTGACGTGGCGAAATCCTACGGCGAGAAAGAAGTGTTTCGCGACGTCAGCTTCATGATCGAGCGTGGCGACCGCATTGCGCTGGTCGGCGTGAACGGCGCAGGCAAATCAACGCTGATCAAGCTGCTGGCAGAAACTGAACCTCTCAGCGGCGGCGAATTCCGTTTGGGTCACAACGTGCTGCCCGATTATTTTGCGCAGGATCAATACAAGGAACTGAATCCGGACGCGCGCATTCTGGATGACATCGGCGAACTCTCACCCCGTTCCACTCAGACCGAACTGCGCAGTCTGCTGGGCTGTTTTCTTTTTTCGGCCGACGACGTTTTCAAACGCATCGGCGTGCTTTCCGGCGGCGAGCGCAACCGCTATGCCCTGTTGCGCATGCTTCTCCATCCGGCGAATTTTCTGTTGCTCGATGAACCCACCAACCACCTCGACATGCGCGCCAAAGATGTCTTGCTAAAGGCGCTGATGGATTACACTGGCACGGTTGTCTTCGTCTCGCACGACCGCTATTTCATTGACAAACTCGCCACGCGAGTGTTCGAAGTGGGCGATGGGAAAGTCGAGGTCTATCCCGGCAATTACGAAGACTATCGCTGGCGAAAAGAAGGCGGCGCTGAAAAATTGCAGGAAACCGTCAGCCGCTCGACAATAATTTCGCAGCCGGCAAACGGCAATAAAAGCGAGACCGCCACTTCTGACGACGCCAAATCCAAGCGCCTCAATCCCATCAAGCGCAAGCAAATGGAAGAACGAATAAGGGAGATCGAAGCCGGGATCTCGCGCGCGGAAACGGCTATCGCCGAATGCGAAGCCGCGCTGCAGACCTTCGTCAGCGCCGACGAGACCGCTCGCCTCACGCAAGAGTTGGCCGGCCATCGCGCGGAACTGGAAAGCCAAATGGCAGAGTGGGAAGACTTGGCACAGGCACTTCAGGACTAAACTGCCGCGTCTCCGACCGAAGGTCTTGTTCTTCCGTAACCTCCTCTATTGGCAACGCACGTGCGATAGTCAATTTGGCCCCTGGCCACGATCTCACACGCGCCGCATGCGGCTGCGCACCATAGGAAGCTGAACCACGACGAGCCGCGCGGAACTTAAGGAAGGCCGAAATCGATGCTGCAGTCCACACAGAACCCAGCCAACACACCTAAATATTCCCCGAGTCCCAACAGCCCCACCACCTATACACCACCCAAGAACATAACCTCCTCGATGGAGCAAGCTACGATCGGACGCTCGGTGGTCATCAAGGGCGAGGTCAGTGGCGCCGAATCGCTCTTTGTAGACGGCCGCATCGAGGGCACCATCAACTTTGACAGCCGCGTCACCATCGGGCGTAACGGGGTTGTCGTCGCCAACATCACCGCCAAGGAAGTGGTAGTCATGGGCACGGTGACTGGCGATATCCATTGCACGGATCGTTTGGACATTCGCAGCGAAGGTTCGCTCACCGGAGATGTCGTGACGCCGCGCATCTGTATTGAAGACGGAGCCGTGGTGAAGGGCGCGGTCGAGGTTCAAGCCGCGCAACCACAGTACGAGAAGCCGCACCCGCAACCGAAGCCCATCGAAGTCGTGAAGCCGTCCGAACCGCCGAAGGCAGCGGCCGCGGCCGTAGCCAGTTCGGCCACTCTGGCACATGGCAGTAAAGTCATGTACAACGAGTCGAACTGAGCACGCCACGCAAAAACTTCGGGCACTGAGGATCGACTCCACAGTGCCCGCGTCATTCCTTACTCGCTTCACACTGATTTCAATTGCGTCAGCCTCCCTTTTCTATTTCTTTTTTGTTTCGTCTTGCTTCAAATCGTCTTGCTTCAAATCATCTTTCTTCAAATCCAGCGCGGCCGAATTCATGCAATATCGCATGCCCGTGGGGGCGGGGCCGTCGGGGAAAACATGGCCCAGATGCGCATTGCATTGGGCGCAGCGCGCCTCGGTACGCACCATGCCATACGTGCTGTCAGTCTCTTCCGCAATGGCGGCTTGATCGATCGGCTTCCAGAAGCTGGGCCAGCCCGTGCCCGAGTCAAATTTGGTTTCGGAGCTAAACAGCGGCTGTCCGCAGCACACGCAAGCGTAAGTGCCTGCGTCCTTGGTCTTCCAGTATTTGCCGGTAAAGGCCGGCTCGGTTCCCGCCTTGCGGGTCACCTGATACTGCTCGGGCGACAATTGCTTCTTCCAGTCTTCTTCGGGCTTAGTGACTTTTTCAGGCATCAAATCCTCCTCATCAGTTCTCTCATTGGATTCCGGCAGAAGCCAAAAAAGTTACGGCCCGCAGAAACCCATTTCACCACAGAGGCACAGAGCCACAGAGCCACAGAGAAACCTTGCGGCAAAGGGCGCACTCCCAAGAGTCTCACACGTATGCCTCATGCTTTCGTTTTCTCTGTGACTCTGTGTCTCTGTGGTGAACCAGTACCACGAAAGCAAACCAAAAACTCTTGACTTCGCCTTTCGTTCGCTTACAATGGCGGCATGGCGATTACACGCAGACAACGGCAAGTGTACGACTTCATTTCCGAGTTCGTGCAGAAGCACGGCTACTCTCCATCGTTCGAAGAAATTGGAGAAGGTTTGGGACTGAGTTCGCTAGCCACGGTACACAAGCACATCACCAATCTCGAGAAAAAGGGGTTGCTGACGCGCGACTACAATCGCAGCCGCTCCATCGACCTGCTCCCGCCCAAGGGCCGGTTGAAGCAGGCCATGTCGGTGAATACCACGATGGTTCTGCCGCTTCTCGGACGCATCGCAGCAGGCCAGCCCATCGAAGCCGTCGAGAACCCGGAAACCATTTCCCTGGCTGATTTCGTCCGCTCCAAGGAAGTGTTCGTGCTCGAAGTGCGAGGCGATTCCATGCAGGATGAACACATCATGAGTGGAGACTACGTGCTGGTGGAAAAAGCGAAGACGGCGCACAACGGAGACATCGTGGTCGCGCTGGTTGGAGGATCGGATGCCACGCTCAAGCGTTTTCATCGCGAGGGCGACAACATCCGGCTGCAACCTTCAAACGCCAGCATGCAGCCGATCATCGTCCCCGCCGGATCAGTAGAAATCCAGGGACGGGTAATTGGGGTGCTGAGGAAGTACTAAGAAACCAGCATTTGGCGTTTAGCACTCGAGCGCTGAATGTCTGTGGCCAACGACCAACGACGAACGACCAACGACCACTCATCCCAAATGCTTGTCCAACGCCTTCTGAATCGTCTCTTTCGGAACGTAGCCGACAATCTGTTCCTTCACCTGCCCACCCTTGAACACCAGCAAGGTAGGGATGCCGCGCACTCCATACCGCATGGGAGTAGCGCTGTTGCTGTCGACGTCCATCTTGCCGACTTTCACTCGGCCCTGGTAATCCTTAGCCAACTCTTCCACGATGGGAGCGATTGCCCGGCAGGGCCCGCACCAAGTCGCCCAGAAGTCGACCAGCACGGGCGTCTCTGACTTGAGAACATCCTGATCGAAATTTGAATCGGTTACTTCAACAATGCCATTGCCTGCCATCCGTGCCTCCATCGGCGCGCCGCTTGGGACGCCCAGCAAAACAGTATAAAAGCCCATCCATCGATGGGCCTAATCAATCTTAACACTTGTATTGGATGCAAGGCCGCGGCAGAAGTCGCATGGTCTGCGGCCGCGTCACATCCTGGCCACCGGCGAAGCAAACTCGGGCGGCGGACCGGGCCGTGCGATACTGCCTAGGATTAACCCGCGATCAAATCACGCCCAAATAAAAACGTCCTGAACTTTTCAGTTCAGGACGCCTCGGCAGCCCTCCCCCAGAACTGCCAAACCACAACTGGATAGTAGCCTTGCCCTCTATTTGTGTAAACGTCACTTTGGTAATCCACATTTGTGGAACTCGCTCCCCGAAGTAATCGGAGCAACTCGAACCTCAACCGACGAATTCGTTGGCAGCAAAGAAGTAGGTTCGGGCGAAACTCCCTCCGTCCGCGGTTACTTCGAGCCAGGTTGGATTCTTCCACAGGCAGGCCAGGGGTTTCAGCGGGACCGAACTACCATTTCCGCCAAGTTTGCCCAGCGTCAGCGGTGAACCAGGTTTCTTCGCTGGAGGTCGTCAGCTTGCCGTGCAGGCTGTCGGTAAATTCGACCCCGATGATGTCATCCTCGATCGTCTGGCCCTCGGCGGCGGGGCGCACTTGCGTCCAGTGCTGGCCGGCATCGGACGAATGAAAGAGTGCGCCACCCGCGCCTCCCACCCAAATGTTAAGGCCATCCGCCGCCAGGGCTCGAAAAATTGCCTGGCTCGATACCGCAATCGTCTGCCAGGTTGTGCCGGAATCAAGAGAGCGCTGCAGTGTGCCATCCGCGCTCAGCGTCCAACGGGGTATCAGGTTCGCAGAGGTCAGCCCGTCGCTTGCCGCCGCTGCCGGTACCATGCTGCCTTCTCGCGGCAAAAGCTCGCCGATCGCGTCCTCAGCTTGATCGTCTTGCGATTCCGCGAGAGCGTCTTTGGCTCTCCCAGGCACCATCTCAGCCAAGGGGGAACCAGTGCTGGCATCCGCCATCTCGAACGAACTCGCAGCCGCCGCGGCAGCCGGGCTCGCGGTCTTCGGCCGTCGCGCGATTTGCTTCGCCAGCAGAGCAGCTTTGGGCTCCGAGTTCGGGACGGGCAAAGCCGCAATCTTCTTCTGGATTTTCTCCGGCGCTGCGACACGCGTTTCCGCCGCAGGCCTTGCGTCCGTGATTGCGGTTGCAAATTGTCGCACGTCCTGCTCCTGCCGCAACATGAGCACCCCGCCAACAACCAGGACGCAAGCCATCGGCACCGCCCAACGCAAAACCGGCCAGGAAAGCCACCTTGGACTGACCACGGGAAACGCCGAGACAGTGCCTGGGACGCTCGGCTGCACTGCGGATAGAGATACGATTTCCCGGCACTCGTTACACTGTGCCAAGTGTTCCAGGAGCTGAACCCGCTCGCGCTTTCCCAGCGATCTTTCCACGAACGCGCTAAGCAAGTTCGCATCAGGATGGTCCCCAGCCTTCGCAACCGCCAGTTGCCGCGCAACGATTTTGGGTATTTCTGCCATTGACTGCTCTGTTTCAATCTCACTGCCAGCTACGTCTCTACAACTCACGACCGGTCCAGCGGAGCTTCCGCCTTCTTCTTGGAGAACGCTGCCCCCCCGCTTTCTTGCGCCAACCGGCTGCGAATATTGACACGCAAGTCACGAACATCGACATCGAGCGCTTCCTGCGCCTGCCGGCGACTCATTCCCCGCCGCCCCAACGACGCCAAGATCTGCTTGCGCAATGACTTAGCCAGTTTGTCCAGCTTGCGGCTGATGGTCGATTCGTGCACCCCCAGAGTGCGCGCGATTTCCGCCAGAGTTCGCTCATCCAGAAAATAAGACGCCAGGACAAACCGATCCTCCGGCGTCAGCGCCGCGAGGACCTCGTCGACCGCCGCCTCGACCCTGGCGTCGACCACTATCGTTGCTTCAGACTCGGGAGCGGCAAGCTGAAAACCTTCTTCCGTTTCCTCGTCCAGGCTGACCAGCCGCCGCTGCCGGCGATAGCGATTGATGTGCTCTTGCGCCATCACCGTGCGCAGCCAACCTTCCAATGACCCGCGCCCGGTGTACGACGCTAGCTTGGAAGTGCGCTGCCCGTCGCGCGTCGCCGTGCCGTAGAGCTCCGCATAGATTGAGTCAGCCAGTTCCCGCCCGGCTGAGCTTTCCTTGGTGATGTATCCGGCTAGGTCGTAGAGCTTCTCGCGGTAGCGCGTCAGGAAAACTTCCCAGGCGCGCTCGTGTCCGGCAGCACAGGCACGGGCGAGCGCCAGTTCCTCGACCCGCAAGCTCGCAAACAACTCGCGTACATCGTTCTGTGCCGCATTCGCAGATAGGTACTTCCCGGCAATCTCCTGGAGAACGCTGTCAAATTGCTGGCGCGTCAGCCCAAACTCTCCGCCTCTGCTCTTTTGATAAATCTCGGTCACCACAGAGTCCAACCCCGCCGACAACTCCACCACGAATTGGACACCGTCTTTGGGCATAACGGAAGCGGCCTTTCACGATGCTACCAACTATTAGACGCAAGCCGGCAGAATTTTGCCGTTCATCAACTAGTTAGGGCAGCAAGAGGACGCCTCGAGGAAGGGCTCATACCCCGCATCCTCGAGACGTCGCTGAGAACCCGGGGAGGCGCAACCTGGCTTCCCCGGTCGTCCATCCCGACTCTAGTATTATCTCCCGCAGGTTCGCGAAAAAAGCATACGACTGCGGGCCCGGCTTCAGTCGGGTCGCCAACTCGCCGAAAATGTGTAACGCCCCGCTGTTGCTGGCCGCTGCTGAAACTGAGAACCGAGAACTGAGAACCGAGAACTGAGAACCGAGAACTGGCGACTGACCACTGACTTTGATTGTCCTGTTTGCACTGTAATCCGGTTCTTCTTGTTTTCGTAGGAGCCTCAGCGCCCGAGGTGCGCTTTTCGCGTCCTGCACGACTTTTTCCGCAAGCTCTTCAGCGATGCCGGAACTGCCACAGAACCAATAGCGCCTTCAGGCGCCGCCGCGCGACATGACTTTTTCAATTCCCGGACCCAGGAACCCAAGTCTTTTGGAGTCCGATTCGCTGGCTCCCGCAGCACACAATCCGAGCCAATCCCTTTCCCCACTCCGCCCATCCGCAGAGCAGCGCGCACCGGCTGAGTCACGCAGCTGCGTGCCTATCGTCACTGACGGACTCACCCGGCGTTGCTAATCTGAATGCCGCGCTCCTAAATTCGGCAACTGGTAACCGAATCCGACTCCCCCGCCTGGGGAGCCGAACACCAGGAGGTTCCACATGAACGCCCGCAAGATTCCAATACTGTTCCTCCTCATACTTACCGCGACGTTCACCGTTGCCCAAACCCAGCAAGGACCCTTCAGCCATATCATTATCATCGTGCAGGAAAACCGCACACCGGATAACTTGTTCGGAGCCAATTCGGCGATCAAAAACTGCAGCCAGCAGAACGCATTCCAAAGCGGCGTTGACATCGCCGACGGCGGCTACGGCTATGTCCCGCAGCAACACGGCCCTCCTCAGGGGCCGCAGTTCATCTGCAACACACCGCTGTCACTTAATGGATGGGACGCCAACGTGCCCCAGAAGGATAACCCCATCGACCCGGACCGCACCTACGAGGGTTGGCAAAAGGATTTTCGGGGCTATAACGGCACCATCACGACCGACAACCCCATGACCGGTTTCTGCTGGGAGTACAACAACTACCCCATCTACGGCAGCACCTGTCCGTCATACTCTTACGTGCAAAAATCCGACGTACAGCCGTACTTCGACATCGCGACCGCCTACGGGTTTGCGAACTATATGTTCCAGTCCAACCAAGGCCCCAGCCTGGAGGCGCACCAGTTTCTCTTCACGGGCACCTCCGCACCGGTGGCGCCCGACGACCAGGACAACTACAACTGGGATTTCGCTGCGGACCTCGTTAACACCCAGCCGCCCCCCAGCGGCTGCGCGTACACCAACAGCGGCGCTGCGGGCTGGCCGAGATGGGTACAGCCCAACGGCGTCCTCGAGAACGACCCGAGAAGCTCCGAGTGCTACACCCACGACAGCCTGGTGACCGACGCTAACGACTGCAAGAACCAAAAAGACGGCACCGACTACTGCGACCGGGGGATCGACGGGCTGCCCTCCATCATGGCTTGGGGCTACTATGTCGAGCCGGGAAGCGACGGCGGCATGGCGGTCTGGGACGCCCCGGCGTACATCCCTGAGGTGTGCTACGGGGAGAACAGTAACACGCCCCAGGGCACGAGCTGCGGCGAGGTCTACAATGGGAATAGCACGGAGTGGTCCGACCACATTCGCATTCCGCGACGTGCCATTCCGTATGCCCAGAACCAGAAATATAGCTGGGCGCCTATCCTTGACGACATTTTGGCCTGCAAGCTGCCGGCTGTTAGCTGGGTCATTCCCGATAGGTCGTATTCGGACCACTCGTACGCGAAAAGCGCTTCCAACGTAGCTCTCGGGCCCTCCTGGGTCGGGGACATCATCGACACTGTGGGCCAAAGTTACCGCCTCACCGGCAATAAGTGCGACTACTGGGGCTACGGCACCGGCTCGACAAATTCCCAGCCGACCGCCATTTTCGTCGTCTGGGACGACTGGGGCGGCTGGTACGACCACGTCCAGCCGCCGACGGACCTGGTCCGTATAGACCAGAACCCGCCTCCCACCGGATACAGCTTCTGCAACCCAGCCCTGGGCCAGTGGGGCTGCGGCTACACCGACGGCTTCCGCGTGCCGCTACTGGTGGTTTCCCCTTACACTCCGCCAGGAACCATCTCCGGCAAATGCGGCGTAACGGGATACCCGCCCTGCGGTCCGCAGAGTATCGTTCCGCCCTATATTCACGACTTCGGCAGCATCCTGGCCTACACCGAGTGGAACTTCGGCTTCAATCCGACGTTCATCGCCGCGCCATACTACGCGGACTATAACGCGCCAGACTGGGGCCCGCAGCACAATAACGTTCCGCTGTCGGACTTCTTCTCGCTGCCGGTAGGGCAGGGGCTGCCGTTTACATACATCAAAACACCCAACGACTACACGTGCTTCCAGAATCACATAAAGAGCAAGACCTGTGCGTTAGATAGCTCGTGGGTCGCGGGCCCCCCGGACTCGGATTGATTGAGGCAGGGAGCAACGTATGCGCTGCGGCCCGCCGAAATCAAGCGGCCAGCCGCAGCGATTATTCAAAACCGCGCGGTATACTTGAGGGCAGCGGGGACTTGATCTCCCGCTGCCCCTCCCTCAAGGGCAATCGGCCCCGAAAGGCGGAATTCAATGAAGCGAGCCAGTTTGCTTCCCATAGTCTTAGCAGTTGCCGTCGCCGTCCTTGTGTCGGCGGCCAGCGCCGCTACGAAGTACAAATACAAGGTGCTACACGCTTTCACCGGCGGCAACGAACGGCGGCACACCGGCGTCGAGTCTTGTGCTGGACGGCGGCGGAAATCTCTACGGCACCGCGTACTCCGGCGGAACGGGCACGGATTGTCCATATCAAGGGGGCTGCGGCGTGCTGTTTGAGCTGTCGCCAGGAGCGAACGACCGCTGGGAGGAAAGCGCGCTATTCAACTTCGCAAAGACCACGGGCGGGGCTTCCCCGCAACCGTTACTTCCCGACGGCCACGGGAACCTGTTCGGTGCGACAGACGCTCTCGAACCGGGCAGCCCCGCCCACATATTCGAGCTGACGCCCGGAAGTGGTGGCTGGGAGTTTACCCCGATCTATGCTCCGAGCGGTGACTGCCTGGTCTTCGACCAGACGGGCAACCTTTACGGCTGCATCGGTGAAGGCAATTACGACCACGGCGCGATCGCAGAGCTCTCGCCCGGCTCGAACGGCTGGACCTATACCGACCTCTACGACTTCTGTAAGTTCGGCTGCCCCGACGGGATCCAGCCCGAGTCGCCCCTGAGCTGGGACCAACAAGGCAACCTCTATGGCACTACACTACAGGGCGGAAACGGCTACGGCGTGGCCTTCCGCATGACTCCCAACGGCGATGGCACCTGGACCTACCACGTGTTGCACCGCTTCGGCAGCTTCCAGAATGACGGCACTCTGCCCAACGCCGGCCTGGTGCTCGACGACGCCGGCAACGCCTACGGCGCGACCGTGGCCGGTGGAACGTACAACTGCGGCATAGTGTTCAAGCTTGAGCCTTCTGGCGGCCACTGGAAAGAGAGAGTGCTGTACGACTTCGGTGGCAGCTGGAGTCGTGGGTGCGCGCCGCGATTCACACTGGCCCTCGACCCTGCCGGCAACCTCTACGGATCCAATCAAGGGGGCGACCCTAATTGCGGTCCCTGCGGGGTCATCTTCAAGCTGGCGCCGCAAAAGAGCGGCAAGTGGAAATACAGTGCGGTGCACACCCTCCATGGGGACGACGGCGCCGGCCCCTACGGGGTAATTCTGGATAGCGAAGGCAACATCTTCGGTACCACCGGGGCCGGCGGCAAGTACAGCTGGGGCGTCGCCTTCGAAATCACGCCGTAGCTCTGCCGGCTCCCTCTCTTGTCGGCGGCGCGACCCTTTGTCTCGAGCGGGGCAGTCACCACGGGTCGCCCCGCCATTGCGTTTTCTCGCTTGACGAATCGGTTGCAACGCGATAACATAATGATGAACTACGTTAGCTGTTTGATAACAGCAGATTTTTCCAGTTCTTTGACAACTTGACCAGTCGCGCCAGCCTCGCACTCCTCGGCGGCGATCTCCTTCCCGCGTGTGCAGTTGTGAAAAAGGCAGCCAGTGTAAGATATCCCCTTTCCGTAAGTCCTTTAGAAGGGATATTTTACGTGGGTATCTCCTTTTCTAGCCCAATGAAATCATAGATTTAGGAGAAAAACGCATTTTTCGGGGTATATACCCCGAACCGCTCCCATTATTATCAATAACTTGCGATTATGCCTCCAAGCATATTCTGAGCTAAGTCCTTTATAGGAGATATTTTACGGGAACCAGGGGTGCTGGGAACCAGGAAACAGACGGAGCCGGGGGACGCAAACCCGTTAACTCCAATGTTCTTAAGATTTTGCCTCTAACTGCTTTAGAACCATAGATCTACGAGGCAAGAAAATTTCCAACCCTTTGTTTTCTAGATTTTGCAGCAGAACAGAGAGTTTTTTAGGAGCCTGAGTTCACCGCACCAGCCACTCAGTCACGGCGTGCATCTGGGTGAGCACCGAGCCGTAGGTTGTGACCACGCCAATCACCATCGCTGCTGCCGCCGGCAGCGCGTAGAGCCATCTTCGATGGGGCTGCGGCTTTTGCGCCATGTCCCACGCGACCAAACGCTGCACGCGCCTACTCAACGCAGTCGAGCTGTGCAGCAGGGCCGTGGCCAGTTGCCCGGAAGACTCATTCGGTCCTAACCTCGAGACCTTAATCAAGGCCGCGGCGAGATCGAGCGCGTCGCGGAAGCTTGACACGGCGGCATCGTCGGCGGCCATCTCGGCTTCTTCCGACCAGGCGTGCTCTAAATCCCCCATCGCCGGAAACACCGAAAAGCGGAAGACCAGTTTCTTGAGATTGTCATAGCGAAGCACGTGCGCGATCTCATGGCGCAGCGCCGTTCGAAGTTCTGGCGGGTTCAGCACGGCTACGGCGGCTTCGGAGATCAATACCTTGGGCGCGCACACCCCTGCGACGGTGAGAGTCGGTGCGCCGTTGCCGGTGCGAAAGATCGGGACAGCGTCGTCAGACTCTATGAGTTGGGACTCCATAAGCATGGAGCCGTCCAACCAGTGCCTCAGCGCCCGCGACGCTCTCATGCTGGCAATCGATGCCCGAGCAATTCCCAACCCAAGCAGCAGCAAGCAACAAACGCCCAGCGCCAGCGGAGCCGTGCCGATGGCCTCATCGGTCGAACGGGGTTCCAGCAGCAAAAAAGACGGCAAAGTAAACGTCAGCGTCACCAGGGAAGACAGCGCAAGTGGAAGGACGCGCAGAGCGAACAACAAATCCGCCGAAGTGCGGGCCGAGCGCGGTCGAAGCATTCGCCGCGCCAGTTGCCATCCGCGAGAAACTGCCACGGACAGGAACACATACAGCACCACGAACACGGCCAGCGAGACCCCGGCGCAGCGTGCCGCAAACATCAGCGCTTCTCCTTGCCCCGGATGCCGCTCCCGAGTTCGCCTCGAAGTTCCCGCCGCTTTTGATCCAGCAATCGCTGCAGATCGTCCAGCAGACCCGCATCATGCTGGCTGACCGCTTCGACCAGGTATGAAAGTGGAAGCGTGGCCGCCGTACTCGAGCCCAGCAGATGCCGGATGGTCTCGCCAACCGCCGCCTTTTCCAGTTCTTCCTGCGTGTACCGCGGCGAGTAGCGGAACGCTCTGCCCTCGGCTACGCGGTTCAGCAATTGCTTCTTGTAAAGCCGGTCCAGCGTGGTCATCACCGTGGTGTAAGCGAGTTTGATTTCGCCGGCATCCAGCAACTCGCGAACGGTCGCGCTTTCCCGCATCCACAATTCGGAGAGCAGTTGCTGCTCGAGCGGCCCGAGTTGAGCATTCGGAGACCAGCGCAGCAGACTTAAGATCCGGTTCATTCTCACTCACCAAAGCTAAATTCTGTTTGACAAACGATGCCAGACGGGAAAGGCGGTCGGCACCGCCGCTCCATCGGCCCGTCCAGAAGCCAACAGTACCTGAGAATCAGCCAAATCGCAAGCCGTAGAAAGTGTCGGTCGCCTGGCCTGCGCCGCGCGCGCGATCTGGGGGAACCCGACCGGAAGTATACGGGGCTCTCAAAATTAGCCGTCCCCACCAGCTATAATGCATGAATCACGGAGATCTTAATGGCGCCCCAGCGCGGGAACCCGAACTCGACTACGCCCCGAGCCACTGCCGCGCCCCCTTTCTCGGAAAGCTCGTTCGAGAAAGTGGTCGATTCCCTCAAGCTTTCGCCGCATCAGTACCAAAGCTCGCCCGAGCTTCGCGAGTGGGTGCTCCGCAACAAGAACCATAAGTATGTTCCTCCGGATCTGCTGCAGGCCTTCGGATTCCGGGTCAATCTGGAACCCTGATTCCCACTGTCATTCCGAGGGTAGCGAGGAATCTGCAGTTGCTGGAGTGCGAAAACACCATCTTCATGGCACCGTCTCAGCCGCCGGAATGACGTCTAACTGCACACTCAACTGGCCACCTTCTTCAACATGGACCGCTTTGCCCTGGTCCTCGTATTGACCCAGGAAATCCGGGTCCATATAGGCTCCGCGCTCGATCTGCTCCCAGGCGAACAGCGTGTAGTCTCCCGGAGCGACGTTCCGCATCGCAAATCTGCCCAACTGGTCGGTCATCGCCTGCCGGTAATAGTTTGGTTGGGCGCGCCGCTTCCCGTCCGGGACAAGCACCACCGAGGCGCCGGAAACGGCTTGTTCGTCAATCTCTACGGTGCCGTCGATTCGCCCGGCACCGGGGCTCAGAACCAGTTCCAGCGTGGCAGGAGAATGGCCTCGGCTGACGGTGATGCCGGCTTCGAGCACGTCTGCCACGCCACTTGACTTGAGATAAAAACCTGCGGGGACAGGATGAAACTCAATGCCGTAACTGCCTTCCGGAACCTCCCGAAAAAGAAAAGTCCCGTCAGCCTTCACCGAAGCCGTGTCAATGTCGGGAGTAAGGCTCGCCAGCGATGAACCCGCCTGCAGATCCAAAATGCCCGTCATATTGCCAATGTCTGTGGCCGTCTTGCCATCAACCCGAATGCGGCCGCTGACATCCACTCCTGGACTGACCACGACGTCCGCATGATCGAGGTCAGCGTCTCCAACCTCAATCGTCGTCCTTCCCCACATCGTTTTGGGTTCTTTGGGAGTGCTCGGCTGTTGCGCCACCAAAACGTAGGACCCTGGAGGCACGCCCTGAAACTCGAAAGTGCCGGCGGAAAGATTCTGGCTGGAGAAAGTTGTTTCCCCTTGATCGCTCAGCAGCGTGACTTCCGCTTCCTTGCTTGGCAAAGCGGTAAGGGCATCGACGACCCGGCCTCGGATGTGCACCGTGTGCACGGGAACGAAATTCATATCGATCCCCGCCAGTTCTTCTCCCGCGCGCAGCACCAGAGCCACCGAGCGCGCCTGGTCGCTGACTGCGGGATAATAAAGAGGAACGTAAGCCTTATCGCTGCCAGCCTTGGCTTTCAGAGAAAGCGGGGGCTTGGCGCGAATGTAGTATTTCCCCGGCGCCAGGCCCGGGAGCCGATATTCGCCCGCCTGATCGGTCGCAGCATGGGCTACATCACGAAGCTCGCGCCGGCCGCGCGGATACGAGGACTTCATGGCCTGCACCGATACGCCCCGAAGCGGCTTGCCCGCTTCGTTCGTAATATGGCCCGCGATCGACCCGTTCGGAACTAACCGAATGACGACATCGTTGACATGCTGGCCGGGCACGACCGTGAGCAATTTGCCCCGCAACCCCGGCATGCCTCGATTGTCATCCAGGTAACTGTCGTGCGATGCCACCAGACGAAATCGCCCCGCCGATAAGCCCTCGAACACGAACCGGCCGTTGGCATCAGTGGTCGCACTCGTTGCCTGCGCTGCCGATGGTGATCCGGGAGCCGAAGCGCCCGCAGCAAAACTTCTGAGCCTGACCTCGGCCCCTCTCAGCGGCTGTCCACTAACCGCGTCGACGACCGTCCCTGCGATCGCGCACTTCTCCTGTGTCAGTCCAGCGTCCTGCGCGGCAACGGGCGCAAAGCCCACGGAGAGCGCGATCGGGATGGCCATCAGAAGAGCTAGCTTCATCGCAGTCACTATGAGTTTATCGGAAACCAATGCGGGGGAGGGCGTCTACGCTCGCGCGTCGGCCCATCTGCGGTTCAGCCTTAATCAGAGTCCCCTGACCGTGGTAGACTGTTTTCCCCAACGGGTTTCCCCACCCGCGGTTGTTTTTATGCCTCAACCCCTCGCCAAGAAAGTTCTGCTGATCGGCTGGGATGCGGCTGATTGGAAGATAATCAATCCGCTGGTCGACCAGGGCCTAATGCCCACCTTGGACGATTTCATCAACCACGGCGTCATGGGAAATCTCGCAACCTTGCGGCCCATCCTTTCGCCGATGCTATGGAATTCAATCGCCACCGGCAAGCGGGCCAACAAACACGGCATCCATGGATTCATGGAGCCGGACACGCAAAACGGCGGCATCCGCCCGGTCTCCAGCACTTCGCGCAAAGTCAAAGCGCTGTGGAACATTCTCACCCAGCGCGGATACAAGACCCACGTCCTTGGCTGGTTTGCCGGGCACCCGGCCGAGCCGATTAACGGCATCTCGGTTTCCGATCTTTACCCGTACGCTACCGCTCCGCTGGATAAACCTTGGCCACTGCCGCCCGGCGCAGTCTATCCGGAAAGTCTGCGCGATACCTTCGCCGAGCTGCGCATGCATCCCGGTGACGTGACCGAGGCTGCCATCCTTCCCTGGATTCCGCGCGCCGCCGAGATCGATCAGGAGAAGGATAAGGGCCTTATGTCCTTCGCCAAGATTTTGTCGGAGAACTGTTCCATTCACAATGCCGCCACCTGGATTCTGCAGAATGAGCCGTGGGATTTCATGGCCGTTTACTACAACGGCATCGATCACTTCTGCCACGGTTTCATGCACTACCATCCGCCACGCATGGAAGGAATCCCGGAGGACCGTTACGAGATTTACAAAGATGTGGTGAATGGAGCCTATCGCTTCCACGACATGATGCTGGAAACCTTGTTGGAACTGGCCGGGCCCGACGTGACCGTGCTGCTGGTTTCCGATCACGGCTTCCACTCCGACCACCTGCGCCCGCGCGGCATCCCCGCCGAGCCCGCCGGTCCAGCCGTGCAGCATCGGCCGTTCGGGATCATCTGCATGAAAGGGCCGCACATCCAGCAAGATGAGCGGATCTACGGCGCGACCCTGCTGGATGTAACGCCAACTGTCTTGACTCTCTTCGGATTGCCGGTCGGCGCGGACATGGACGGCCGTGTGTTGGTGCAAGCGTTTGAAGAGCCGGCCGAGATTACCCGCATCCCCAGCTGGGAGCAGGAACCCGGAGAATGCGGAATGCATCCCGCCGATCTGCGCATGGACCCCGCTGCGGCTCAAGCGGTCCTGCAACAATTCGTCGCGCTGGGTTACATTCAGCCGCCCAGCGAAGATCAGACCAAAGCCGTGGCCAGCGCGGTGCGCGAAGCGAATTACAACCTCGCACGCGACTATCTGGACTGCGGACGCCCCGACGAGGCCCTGCCACTTCTCGAAGACCTGGCGAAGAACGATCCCAAGCAGACTCGTTTCCAAATGCATCTCGCCCAGTGCTATCTCGCGCTTAGCCGCCGCGTGGACGCGAAGCAAATCCTAGAGGCTCTCATAGCCGCGGATTTAAACCCACCAGAACCAGAGGCCGCAAAGGATGGGCCACCTGAGCAAGCTGGCGCAGCCGCACCGGAAACGGAAGCGCAGGCAACCGAAATACCCGGAGTCGAAAACCCGGTAATGGCGGCGCCCGAGGCAATGCCGGAAGCAACGGCGGCGGAGGCCCAAGCGCAGGAAACGCTCGCGGCCGAAGCTCAAGCGCCCGAAGGAACACCATCCCCGAAACAACCCAACCCTCGGCCCTGGGCAGACTTGCTCATGGGCGTCATTCACTTCGAGGAAGGAAACATGGAAGAGGCCTTGGCCAGCCTGCTCAAAGCCGAACAATCCGACCCGCGCTTGCCCAATTTGCATTTGCGCATCGGAGAAACTTATCTGCGGCAAAAGCGTATCGACGACGCCGGCCGCGCCTTTCAGGAAGCTCTTGACATCGATGGTGACAGCCCCGAAGCCCACCTTGGTTTGGCTATGGTGCGCCTGCGGCAGCGGCAAAATGAAGAGGCCGCCGAACAAGCATTGCTGGCCGTAGGTCTGCAGCACTTCCTGCCGCTGGGCCATTTTTATCTCGGAGTAGCGCTGGCGCGTCTCGGCCATCGTCAGCGTGCCATGCTCGCATTCGAAGCTTGCCTGAGCATGCTCCCCGGACTGGTGGCCGCACATCGCTGGCTGGCCGCGCTGCACAGCCAACCCGGCGGAGATCTCGACAAAGCCATCCGCCACCGCAGCCTCTACGCTCAACTCATGCAGCAGAGAAAGACGAGAGCCAAAGCGTGATCACGGTTGTCTCCGGCTTGCCGCGCTCCGGCACTTCGCTCATGATGCAGATGCTCGCCGCTGGCGGCATGCCAATCCTCAGCGACGGTGAACGTCAAGCCGATGCCGACAATCCTCGCGGCTATTTCGAGTGGGAACGCATCAAGCTTCTGCCCAGGCAGCCGGAGTGCATCGCAGACGCCGAAGGCAAAGCGGTGAAAGTGATCTCGCAACTTCTCTTCGCGCTTCCCGCCGGGCGCGAGTATCGCATCATCTTCATGCAACGCCCGCTCGCCGAAGTAGTCGCTTCTCAGGCCGAGATGATTCGCCGTCGAGGCACAACCGGCGCCGCGTTGCCCCCATCAGCCCTGATTGCCGGGCTAACTGCCCATTTGAATCAAGTCAACGCTTGGCTTAAAGACAAGGCCAACGTCTCCGTCCATCGCGTGGAACATCAAGACGTCATGCGCGAGCCGCTCCGCATCGCCGAATCCATTCAGCAGTTTCTCCAATGCCCGCTGGATGTGCTCGCAATGTCGCAACAAATTGACACGTCGCTCTACCGCCAGCGTGCCGGCCCCGCGATGTAAATGCCGTAGGACGCTGAGGGGTGGGCCACCTTGTCCTCGAACGCTAGCGCGACCGCCAAACCCAGAGGTTCAGCGCGTGGGAGCGGCATCATCGCAGTTACGCAGCACCACTGTCGAGCTCCAAGCACCCTGTTGGCTCATGATGAAATGGGCGCGGTGGCTGTGCCTGAGATAGGACATTCCAGGCCGGCTTAGGAATATGAACTCGCCTACTTCCCTCGGGCTCGAAACGATAGCCGCGGCCGCGGACGGTTTGGAGGTACCGTGGCCAAGCGGGATCAGGCTCAATCTTGATCCGCAGCCGTCCCACCTGAACCGTGACTGACGAAGGCGCGACGAACTTTTCTGCTCCCCAAACCGCATCGAGAATCTGATTTCGGGTGAACACCCGGCTCGGATTCCGCATGAAATAGTCAAGCAAGCGAAACTCCGTAAGGTTGATAGGAACGTCCTTGCCCTCGACCGACAGCGTCATGGAGAAACGATTCAGCTCAATGGGGCCGGCTTGAATCGAAGCAGGAGACGAGGTTCGCTCAAAACGGCGGATCACAGTCCTGATTCTCGTCATCATTTCAGGGAGGCTGAACGGCTGTCTGATGTAGTCATCGGCGCCAATTTCGAGGGCATACACCAGATCATCCTCGCTTGCCGTAGGGCTCAGCAAAATCACAGGTGTGTCATTGAAACAAGGGTGGTGACGGATGCGCCAGCACAGGTTAAGCCCGCCCTCGCCAGACAGCACTGTGTCGATCAGGAACAACGCGGGCCGAGTTTCTTCCGCTTCCGGAATTACTCGCGAGTCTGTCGGAAAGGTGCAGACCGGGTAATCGTGCCGTTCGATAAAATCTCGAATTCCTCGCCGAAGACGTGTGTCGCCTTCCACTACAAAGATCGGTCGGTTCATCTGAGGCTCCTCAAAATTGATGGACTCGGGGGATCACGGAGCAGACGCCCGCGACACACCGGTATCACAACGCGTGGGGGAGATGAGTGGGCTTGATAGACGCCGCGGGGGCCACCCCAGCGCGTTTGCAAAAGCCCAGGCAAAACTGATTACTATTATCTCTATAATATAAGTAGATATTCAAGTGAAAAATAGAGTCAGGCTTGGCTCCGGCCACGAAACATTGCTTTGAAGCCTTTTCTCGGGCCTCTGAAACGGCAAAATGTCCATTGTCAATAACTTATACGCGAAGAGTTAAAGACGTCATAGGCGGGCTCAACGTCACGACCCGGCTCCGCGGCCGACGAGGACCGTCCAACCGGGAGTCGCCAGCGGCAGTCCGGCAGCAGCGGCGCTGCTCTGCAGGCTGGACAAGTCGCCCGCGCGGATGCTCGGACTTTTACCCCGTCAGAACTCGAAGTAGGCACCAACTGCTGCTCGACGCGAGCCGCCATCGGTTCCGGTGGCCGGCAGCAAGCCCACAACTCCCCGCAGGTTCTCCCAGGCCGCATCGGTCAGCGCGGGATCGGAGCCAACCAGGTCGCGAATCATGTTCCACGCCGCAATGTTGAGCGCACCTTCCGGTGGAGGCCCCATCGCCAGCGAGACCGAGCACTGCGGGCAGAAACAGATCCGCTGAGCCGCCGATTTTTGCCGCGGCCGTATGCCCACGGTCTGCGCGAACATGTAAACCGCAACCGATTTGTGTCCCGCTTCCAGTTCCCGATTGCAGCGAAGACAAAAAAGATTTTCCAATGGTCCCTTCCTCTTGTAAGTGGCGCGGAGCGCAGACGCGAGCGTCCTGCCCTGCGGCTCATGCAGCTTGCGGCCTTTCAGCCAACCGCGTCGCAACTTCATTAGCCGCGAGTTGCGACAACAAAATATTGTCTTTTCGCGCAAAGCCCGCAAGTACGAAGAAGGATTCCTGCAAAGCTTGAGTTGATCAGGGATGTCAAAACGCGGGAGGCGTTCCAGATGAGACATCGATGGGAGTTGATGACAGAGAAGTCAGAAAAAACCGCGGAGGAGCAGCCAGGTTCGACTGCTCCTCCGTTTCCTGTAAAGCCCCGGTGCGGAGGTTGCCGCGCCTGGGCATCCGAATAAGCGGACCGCTACTGAAGCGACTCCAGCGTTACTCCGCCTTCCACCATACCCGGAAGCTGGTGCCGTCGGAAGTGAGTGAAGTCGGCACGGCCTCCGTTGCTCCGGAGCAACTGACCATGGTGATTTCTTGCACATTGCTCCCGAAGGCGCTGATCGGCCCCGAGGTCCCGCTGTCGGTTGCCGTATTGGTGCCGCCATCACTGGTATAGTCCTGCCCATAATTCGCCACGTGGAAATCGGCCAGGGGCAGGATGTCCGAACAGCTTTGGCCCGTGGACGGCGCCTCGGCAATCCATTCGGCGGACGTACGGTCGGCGCCATTGACGTTCTGGTTCTTCACGTACTGCTGGTTTGTTCTGTGGTTGTGAATGCGGATCTGGAAAGTTCCACCGCCCAGGTACTTCACTTCCGCCCCAATCACGTCACCCGGTACCACCGGAAAATTCGGGATGGTTACGGGACCCGCCGGATAGAATTCATACCAGGCGGAGTACTGTGGGGTGGTTCCGCTGCAATTCGAAGACGTTCCCGTCTGCTCCACAGTGCCGTTGTTCGCTCCGTCAATGCCCGCCCAAAAAACGGAATAGGTGTTGGGAGTGACGTTGCAATTAACTTCGGGGACGTGCCAGGAACCCTTGACATCGGTGAACCCATTGCCGGTCACCGCATAACCCGACCAGTTATTGCTCTCGGTTCCGTTATCTGGCCTGTACCCATGGAGACGCATCGGTGCGTGCACAAGTACCTCGCCGGAGGCGCTGGCGGAATTGGTCTGATCAACCAAACTGAGGGACGGGACGACTTGCGCCGACTGCGCGCTCACGAGTCCGTTCAGCAGAAAGAGGGTGATAAAGCTTGCGAAGGCAATCCGGTTGATGATTGCGTTCACGCTGGTCTGAAAGCTGCGAATGGTCTTGCTGGTCTGGTTTTTCATTTTCGTTTCTCCTTAGGAAGTTTTGATTTGGGCGTCCAAATTGCTTATTTAGAACCGCCTCACTTGATATAGCGGGAGGACGAATCCAAAAGGGTCATCGCCACGAAAAAAACTTTGTTCTCGGAGGCCGCTGGTGCACCGGAGGTTCGATGTGGTACTTTGCCCTACACCGGGGTGAAGGCCAAATCCATGCAAGGTTTTTCTGAAGCTCCCTCCAAAGTTGAAGTCACGCAACTTCTCAGGGCCTGGGGCAGCGGAGACGACACGGCGCTCGAACGCTTGACCCCGGTCGTCGAAAATGAACTGCACCGCATGGCCCACCGCTGCATGGCTGGGGAAAATCCCGGCCACACTCTGCAGACCACTGCCCTGGTGAACGAGGTTTACCTCCGCCTGGTGGACATCCAGTCGGTGAGCTGGCAGGACCGCGCTCATTTTTTTGCTATTTCCGCCCGGATGATGCGACGTATCCTGACCGATTTTGCGCGGTCCCGGCGTTATCAGAAGCGCGGGGGCGGCGCAGTGCAAGTTACGTTGGACGAAGCTCTGGTCGTGGCTCCAGAAAAGCATGCCGATATCCTGGCGCTCGACCAGGCTTTGACCCAGTTTGCGGCGCTGTATCCGAGGCAGAGTCAAGTGGTGGAGCTGCGTTTTTTCGGCGGACTCGAAGTTGAGGAGGCCGCAGAGGCGCTGAAGGTATCCCCGGAAACCGTCAAACGCGACTGGAGATTCGCCAAGACCTGGTTGCTGCGCGCCCTAAGCGAGGGAAAGAGCGGAGAAAAGGACGATGGATGCTGAGCGAGCGCGGCGTTTGGAGCAGTTGTACCACTCCGCACTAGAGCATGACGCGGCGCAGCGCGCCGCGTATTTGAAAAGTGCGTGTGGGGCAGATTCGAGTCTCCGCCAGGAAGTGGAGTCACTGCTGGCGCACGACCAGGCAGCAGAGAACTTTATCGAAGCGCCAGCGATGGAAGTTGCTGCACAACTGGTCGCGCAACAGCGGAATCAGTCAGAGGACAAGAGTGGCGCTTCCGTCATAGGCACGACCGTCTCCCACTACCTCGTTACCGAGAAGTTGGGCGGAGGCGGGATGGGCATCGTCTACAAGGCGCGTGACATCAGGCTTGGACGTTTGGTGGCTTTAAAGTTCCTGCCTGAAAATTTTGCTGCGTCCCCGACTGCGATTGTCAGATTCCAGCGTGAAGCGCGCGCGGCCAGCTCTCTGAACCATCCCAACATTTGCACGATTTACGATATTGGCGAGGACGGCGGGCGAGCCTTCATCGCCATGGAGTACCTGGACGGACAGACGCTGAAATATCTCATCGAATCCCAGCCGATGAAAAGTGATCAGATGCTGCGTCTGGCAAGGCAAATTGCCGAGGCCCTGGATGCAGCTCACTCCCAACACATTATTCATCGGGATATCAAGCCGGCCAATATTTTTGTGACCCAGCGTGGACAGGCCAAGGTTCTGGACTTCGGGCTGGCCAAACTGACTTCCACACCTCCCAGAATGGCGACTGGGCCAGCAGTCGCCGGTCCGATCGACGGGAACGTGGAGGAGCAACTGACGAACCCGGGCATGGCGATCGGCACGGTTGCTTATATGTCGCCGGAGCAGGCACGCGGTGAAGAGGTGGATATTCGCACGGATCTGTTTAGCTTCGGTGCGGTGTTGTATGAAATGGCCACCGGGCAGCGCGCGTTTGGCGGGACCACGGCGGCCGTGGTTTTTGACGCCATCCTGAATCGCGATCCGGTTTCGCTGTCGCGTCTGAAGCCCCAGCTGCCGGAAGGGTTGGCGCACATCGTCGGCAAGGCTCTGCACAAAGACCGTCAGGAGCGCTACCAGTCTGCAGCAGAGATGCTCGCGGATTTTAGGGCCATTGAAGCGGGAGCACAGGTTCACTCCGGCCGCAGTGTCGCGTCAAGGGAAAAACTTTGGCTCCCGGCGCTGGCGGTGCTCGCGATCGCCGCAGTGATCGCGGTCGTTTTCAGTTTGCGCCAACGACCATCCCGTAAGCTGACCGAGACGGACACCGTCGTCCTCTCCGATTTCGCCAACAGCACCGGCGATCCAATCTTCGATGACACGCTGAAGACGGCGCTCAACGTCTCCCTGCGGCAGTCGCCTTTCCTGAGTTTGCTCTCCGACAGCAAAGTCGCGAACACGTTGCAATTGATGACCCGTCCGGCCGATACGAGATTGACGCCTGAAGTGGCGCGGGAGCTTTGTCAGAGAGTAGGCAGCAAGGCTTATCTTGCGGGATCCATTGCCAGCCTGGGCAGTGAGTACGTGCTGGGGTTGAAGGCGGTGAACTGCCAGAGCGGAGACACTCTGGCGCAGGAGCAGGCGACAGCGGTGTCCAAGGAGAAAGTGCTGGACGCGCTGGGTGGTGCGGCATCGAAGCTGCGCAACGAACTGGGCGAATCGCTGGCTACGGTGCAGAAGTTTGACGTTCCACTCGAACAGGCAACTACGCCTTCGCTCGAAGCTCTGAAGGCCTACAGCCTTGGCGGAAAAGCGACTAACGAAAAGGGATCTGCCGCCGCTCTGCGGTACGCTCAACGGGCCGTCGAGCTTGACCCCCGTTTTGCCATGGGCTACCGGGCATTGGCCAACGAATATTTCAGTCTCGGCGAGTTGGAGCGGACCAGCGAGTATCTGGCCAAGGCATTCCAGTTGCGGGAGCATGCCAGTGAAGTGGAAAAGCTGTCGATCACCGCCGATTACTATTCGAGTGTAACCGGGGAACTGTATAAGGCGGCCCAGACGTATCAGGAGACGATTGACCGCTATCCACGGGGAGCGGCAGCGCTCACGGGGTTGGGCCTGGTGTACGCCGCATTGGGGGAATATGAGAAAGCCGCGGAGACTACCCGGCGAGGCATGGCTATGCGCCCGGAGGACGTGGCTTCCTACGAGAATCTCGCCAACCATGTCCTGGCTTTGCAGCGCTTCGATGAAGCGCGGCAGATCCTTCATCAGGCGCAGGCGCGAGAAATGGGCGATGCGATCCCCCACCTTACTCTCTATGCGCTCGCCTTTGTCGGCTTGGACACCGGCGCAATGGCGCAAGAGCTGAAGTGGTTCGCGGGGCAGCCCGACTATGAGGACGACGGGCTTGCGCTTGCATCGGACACCGAGGCCTACGCCGGTCACGTGCGCAAGGCCCAGGAATTGAACCGGCGGGCGGTTGACTCCGCCGTACGCGTGGACAACAAAGAAAACGGGGCGATCTATTTGGCCAACGCGGCTCTGCAACAAGCGGCTTACGGTAACCCTGCAGGAGCCAAGCGGTCCGCGACAGAGGCGCTGAAGCTTGCTCCAGCGAGTCAGGGCGTCCAGAGCGAAGCCGCGCTGGCATTTGCCATGGCGGGCGAAACGGCGCGAGCCGGATTCCTGGCACAGGACTCGGGGAAACGCTTCCCCCTGAACACGCGGATGCGGTCGCTTTGGCTGCCTACGATTCGCGCGCAATTGGCGCTGGATGGAAAGAATCCTGCGGTTGCCTTAAGTGATCTGCAAGCGGCTTCAACCATTGAGTTGGGACAAGATGAGTTCACCAACAATATTTCCTGCCTCTATCCGGTGTATGTACGGGGAGAGGCATACTTGGCAGCCGGACAGGGCAACGAAGCCGCCGCCGAGTTTCAGAAAATTCTCGACCACAGCGGCATCGTCTGGAACTGCTGGACGGGAGCGTTGGCGCATCTGGGCCTGGCTCGCGCCAACGCCCTGGAGGTGAGAAGCTCGCAGGGAGCGGATGCCGATGCGGCGCGCACCCGGGCGCTCGCCGCCTACAAGGATTTCCTGACCCTCTGGAAAGACGCTGACCCCGGCATCCCCGTTCTGAAGCAAGCCAAGGCTGAGTACGCGAAGCTGCAGTAGCTGCCGGCGATAGGAATCGGGCCGTCTCCTCCACTCTCGCCCTCCAAAGAATTACTGGCGCATTTTCGCCGGTGGAAACCGGAAGTCAACCCGGAACCAAGCTGTGCTCTAGTCAGAAGCGGATGCATCATGCACTCTGCTTGTTATGAGCGTTGACGTTGTCGGACGCGGGGAGTCGCGCCCGGCCAATGGCTGGTCACAGTCCCGGACGGTTCAACCATCCGGCAAGTTCTTTCGGGTGTCGCAACTTCGCCGGCTGCGCGGCTGCGAACAGGTCGCCGCCGTTTGCTACCGTGTGCGCGGCACCGACATCGAGTTCCTGCTGGTTCGCACCAACAGCGGACACTGGACTTTCCCCAAGGGCAACACCGAACCGGGCCTGACCCACGCCCAAGCCGCTGCCCTGGAGGCTTTCGAAGAGGCCGGAGTTCATGGCCGGATGGAGGAAGCTTCATTCACCCGCTACATTCGACGCAAGCGCGCTGGGGATTCCGCTGCGAGATCGGCGAAGAAAGAGGTTGTTACCCAGGCTCACCTTTGCGAGGTTTTGCGACTCGACCGTCCGCAAGAGATCAGTCGGACTCCCACCTGGTTTTCTGCCGACAAAGCGAAGCGGCGGTTAGGCGAAGAGCGCGCGCCGGCGTACGCGGCCGAACTCGGTCGCGTGGTCGACCGCGCCATCATCCGCATCCAAAGATTGCGCAACGGAACCGGCGCGGCGGCTGACCGGCGCCAAGAAATCGTCCCGCAGAAAGTGCAATTCATTGATAGCGTCCGGAGAGCGACGGTCAAAGCAAAGGCTTCAGGAAGAACCGGCTAAGAGACGGCCGGTTTGACTATTCGCACGTCCCGGTACAAGCAACGCTCCGTGAGCTTTGTTTCTTTGATATATCCCCGATGCGAAACAAATCTTTACAATGAAAACTGCATCGCCGACTGGGTAGCCCAATCCAATAGAATACTTACGTTTGAAGGCAACGATCGGGGATGGCGGGCTGACCACGATTGTTAGTTTGCTCGCAGGGCCGAAGCGGTTGTAAAGCCCGAGGGAATTATGTGGATTGTTCGACTAGCACTGCGGCGGCCCTACACGTTCGTGGTGGTCGCCCTGTTGCTGCTGATCCTGGGTCCGATCGTCATCCTTCGCACTCCCACTGATATCTTCCCCAACATCGATATTCCCGTAGTTAGCATCATCTGGAATTACACCGGACTCAATCCCGATGACATGTCAACCCGCATTGTGTTCCAGACGGAACGGGGGCTTACGACCCTGGTGGACGATATTGCGCACATTGAATCGCAGTCGTTGAACGGTGTGGCTGTGGTGAAAGTGTTTTTCCAGCCGCATGCGGACATTACCAAGGCAATCGCGCAGGTGACGGCAATTTCCCAGACCCAACTGCGGCAGTTGCCACCGGGGACGACGCCACCGCTGGTCATCACCTATAGCGCGTCCAGTGTGCCTATTATCCAACTGGCTCTCTCCGGGCAGACACTTTCCGAACAGCAACTGTTTGACTACGGGGTGAATTTCATTCGGACCCGTTTGATCACGATCCACGGGTGTGCCATTCCGTGGCCTTATGGTGGGAAGCAGCGGCAGGTGCAGGTTGACCTGGACACCAACGCGCTGCAATCGAAGGGTCTGTCCCCGCTCGACGTAGTCAATGCGATCAGCGCCCAGAACATCGTTCTCCCCTCCGGCACTTCCAAGATCGGGGCGTTTGAGTATGCTGTCGATACCAACAGCAGTCCGACGACGGTCGCTGAATTGAACCAATTGCCGATCAAGACAGTGGGCAGCACAACCATTTATATCCGCGATGTGGCCTACGTGCGGGACGGCTTTCCGCCGCAAACCAACATCGTGCGAGTAAATGGCCAGCGCTCCGTTTTGCTAACTGTCTTGAAGAGCGGTCAAACCTCGACTCTCGATATCATTTCCGGCATCAAGTCGCTGCTGCCGAAAATTGAGGCCGGTCTACCGCCCCAACTGCACATAAACCCGCTGGCCGACCAGTCGCTTTTCGTTCGCGCATCGATTGACGGCGTCGTGAAGGAAGCCACCATTGCCGCGTGCCTGACCGGCCTGATGATTCTGATCTTTCTGGGTAACTGGCGGAGCACTGTCATCATCGCGGTTTCCATCCCGCTTTCGATTCTGACTTCGATCATCGTGATGAGCGCGCTGGGCGAGACGATCAACATCATGACGCTGGGCGGGCTGGCTCTGGCCGTCGGCATCCTGGTGGACGACGCCACGGTCGAAATCGAGAATATCAACCGGAACCTGGCACAAGGCAAAGAGGTGGAGCACGCGATTCTGGACGGCGCGCAGCAGATCGCGGTTCCGGCATTCGTTTCGACGCTGGCGATCTGCATCGTGTTCGTGCCCATGTTTTTCCTCACCGGGGTGGCGCGGTATCTGTTTGTGCCGCTCGCGGAAGCAGTCGTGTTCGCCATGCTGGCGTCTTATTTCTTGTCCCGGACATTGGTGCCAACCATGGCCAAGTATCTGTTGCGCGGCCATGAAGCGGAAAGTCTGGCGGCGAGTCAAAGCCGAAATCCATTGGTCGCCATGCAGATCAAGTTTGAAGAGGCTTTTGAGCGTTTCCGCGAGGGCTACCACGGAATGCTGGAACGCTGCCTTCACCACACGCGGGCGTTCCCGCTTATTTTTATTGGCGTCTGCCTGGCTTCCGTGGTCTTCCTGATTCCGTGGTTGGGGCAGGATTTCTTTCCCTCCGTGGACGCGGGTCAATTCAAATTGCACTTGCGCGCGCGGACGGGAACGCGCATTGAAGAGACGGCACGTCTTTCGGATCTGGTGGAGCGGTCGATCCGCCGGCAGATCCCGCAGAAGGAAATCGCAAGCATTATCGACAATATTGGCCTGCCCTACAGCGGCATCAATCTTTCCTACAGCAATTCGGCTCCGGTGGGGACTGCGGATGCCGATATTTTGGTCAGCCTGTCAGAGAATCACCGGCCCACGGCCGAGTACATTCACGATCTGCGTTTGAAACTTCCGGAGGAGTTCCCCGGAGTAACCTTCTCGTTCCTGCCGGCCGACATTGTCAGTCAGATTTTGAACTTCGGTCTGCCCGCTCCCATCGACATTCAGGTTGTGGGCTACAGCGTGGATGCCAACCGAGCATTCGCCGACAAGCTGCTGGAGCGGATCCAGCAAGTTCCCGGGACTGTCGATCTGCACGTTCAGCAGCCTTTCGATCAGCCCTATTTGCACGTTGATGTGGATCGGACCAAGGCGCAACAGGTCGGCTTCACGCAGCGCGATGTTGCCAACAATCTGCTGGTTTCCTTGAGTGGCAGTTTTCAGACCACTCCTGAGTTCTGGGTGAATCCAAAAACCGGCGTGAGTTATTCCATCGCGACCCAGACTCCGCAGTACCGGATTGATTCCTTGCAGGACCTGGAGAACATCCCGGTTACCGGCCCGAGTGGCGCCCGTTCTGAGATTCTTGCCAGTCTGGCGTCGATTCGGCGGGGCGCCGGACTGGCCGTGGTCTCGCACTACGACATTCAGCCTCTAATTGATATCTACGGTTCGGTACAAGGCCGGGATTTAGGCGGAGTGGCGAGCGATCTCAATAAAATCGTGGAAGACAGCAGGAAGGATCTGCCACGCGGCTCCCAACTGATGGTTCGCGGGCAGATTCAGACCATGCGTTCTTCCTATACTGGACTGCTCAGCGGCCTCGTGTTCTCGATTGTGCTGGTGTACCTGCTGATCGTGGTGAATTTTCAGTCGTGGCTCGATCCTTTCATCATCATCTCTGCGTTGCCCGCGGCGCTTGCCGGTATTGCGTGGTTTCTGTTCGTCACTCACACCACCCTCAGCGTTCCGGCGCTCACCGGCTCGATTATGTGTGTTGGAGTTGCGACCGCCAATAGCATCCTGGTGGTTAGCTTCGCGAAGGAGCAATTGACCGAAGGCAAAGACGCATTTTCAGCTGCGCTCAATGCCGGGTTCACGCGTTTTCGCCCGGTGCTGATGACCGCCCTCGCCATGATCATTGGAATGGTGCCAATGGCAGTAGGATTGGGCGAGGGTGGGGAACAGAATGCCCCACTTGGCCGGGCGGTCATCGGCGGACTATTATTCGCGACAGTGGCAACTTTGTTTTTCGTGCCGGTCTTCTTTAGCGTGCTGCACGGACGCAGGGAGCGATTGGCAAAGAGTGAGGCGAAGCATTGAGCGATTCATATTGCGTACAAACGTAGCTGGCTACGTCTCTACGCTGGAGTTCACGGAGTTGTTTCATGAAGGTTGAACCGCAAAACGAATTTGAGAAGCCAGTGATGCCGGAGGAGCGGAAACCGGCGGCCACTTCTCAAGGCAATCCGGCGCGCCGCTTGTGGATTGTCATTCTGGTTCTGGCGATTGTAGCGGCGATCGTGGTTTCTGGAATTCTGCCGCGAATCCATGCCCGCGCCGATCTGGACAAAGAGACGGCGGAGATGGCGATCCCAACCGTTTCCGTAGTGCACCCCAAACGTGGCGCACCGGCACAGGAAGTGGTTCTGCCCGCGAACGTGCAGGCCTACATTGACTCTCCCATCTATGCCCGCACCAATGGATACCTGAAACATTGGTATGTCGACATTGGGGCGCGGGTGAAGGCCGGCCAACTGTTAGCCGACATTGAGACTCCGGAAGTCGACCAGCAACTTCGACAGTCACGGGCCGATTTGGCGACCGCGGAAGCCAACCTCAATCTTTCGAAAATTACGGCCACCCGTTACGCAGATTTGTTGAAGAGCGATTCCGTTTCCCAACAGGACGCGGACAATGCCGCGGGCGACTTTGCGGCCAAGCAGGCGACGGTCCAGTCTGCCCAGGCCAACGTGAAGCGGTTGGAGGAACTCCAATCCTTCGAGAAGATCTACGCGCCCTTCGAGGGCGTGATTACGGCGCGAAATACGGATATTGGCGCGTTGATTGATTTGGGAAGCAGCGGAGGGGCGAGAACTGAACTCTTTCATATTGCCCAGCCAGACAAGTTGCGCGTCTATGTCAACGTGCCGGAGGCCTATTCGCAAGCGGCGAAACCCGGACTCACAGCGGAGTTGGCGCTCTCGGAATTTCCCGGGCGGCTGTTTCCGGGAACGCTGGTTCGAACCGCCGATGCGATTGACCAGTCCACGCGAACTTTGCTGGTGGAGATCCGCGTAAATAATCCGACCGGCACGCTGCTGAGCGGCGCTTACGCCGAGGTGCATCTGAAGTTGCCAACTGCGACTTCGGCCTTTATCCTTCCGGTGAATGCGTTGCTGTTTCGATCGGAAGGGCTCCGTGTGGCCGCCATCACCGACGGCCGGCACACCGAACTGCGGCCAGTAACGCTGGGCCATGATTTCGGCTCCGAGGTGGAAGTTGTCGCCGGGCTTACCGGGAATGAATCCGTCATCGTTAATCCGCCGGATTCGATTGTGGCGGGAGAAGAAGTCCGCGTCGTGCAACCGGCAGCGGGTTCCGGAGAATCTCAACCGTGATTGGATTGCGGCACTTGGGTTCGGCTTTCGGGAGACTCATGCCATCGGTTGCGGGTGGGGCACTGTTCGCCGGCATGATGTTTCTGGGAGGCTGTGCCGTCGGTCCGCGTTATTCCCGGCCTTCCGCGCCCGCCCCGACGGATTACAAAGAAACACCGCAGAACTGGAAACCAGCACAGCCCGCCGATCAGGCGCTGCGAGGAAAATGGTGGGAAATTTACCGGGATCCGGATCTCAACGCGCTCGAAGAGAAAATCAATATTTCGAACCAGAGCCTGAAGGCGGCGCAGGCTCAGTTTGCGCAGGCGCGCGCTACGGTGCGCTACAACCGGGCGAATTACTTTCCTACGATCACGGTAGGACCCTCGGCTACGCGGGAACGTTTCTCCGGGAACCGTCCGTTGAACGCTACTCCGGGTGTGCCGGAGACCACAAATGACCTCATCATTCCCGTAGACATGTCTTATGAACCGGACGTGTGGGGCCGAGTGCGGCGCACGGTTGAAGCCGCGCGGGCGGATGCGCAAGCCAGCCTGGCCGATCTTGAGTCCGTACGTCTGAGCGTGCACGCTGAGTTGGCGGTCGACTACTTTCAAGCGAGGGAGTTGGACGCGGAGGCGCAACTGCTCGACGGCACCGTCGCCAGCTACACCAAGCAGTTAGAGTTGACGAACAATCGCTATAAGGGTGGGGTAGCCTCGCAAGTGGATGTGGCGCAGGCGCAAACCCAACTTGAAACTGCACGCGCACAAGCCATTGACGTCAGAGCGCAGCGGTCGCAGTATGAACATGCGATTGCAGTTCTTATTGGCGAACCGGCTTCGACTTTTAATTTGCCGGTTGCGTCGTTGAACGCAACTCCTCCGATCATCCCACCGGGGTTGCCCTCTGAGTTGCTGGAGCGCCGTCCCGACATCGCTTCCAATGAACGCCAGATGGCATCGGCGAATGCCAGGATTGGAATCGCGAAAGCCGCGTATTTCCCATTGTTCAATCTGGGGCCCAGCGCCGGGTTCGAAAGCACGACGATCGTCAATTGGCTTTCAAGTCCGAGCGCGTTCGCGTCCGCGGGAGCTTCGGCGGTGGTCACGGCGTTTGATGTCGGACGGCGCCGGGCGGCCAGCGATCAGGCTCGCGCGGGTTACGATCAAGCCGTGGCCAACTACCGGCAGAGCGTGCTGACTGCATACCAGGAAGTGGAAGACAATCTTGCGGGTTTGCGCCTGCTGGAAGATGAATCCACTACCGAAGCTGCGGCCGTGGCGGCGGCGGAACATTCTCTGGCGCTTTCGAACAATCGTTACCGGGGTGGTGTGACCACTTACCTGGAGGTCATCACTGCGCAAGCCACGGCGCTGGCCGACGAGCGCACGGCAGTCCAGATTGCAGGGCGTCGCATGGTGGACAGCGTGTTACTGATCAAGGCTCTGGGCGGCGGATGGAATGCGGCCAGTTTGTCGGCGGTCAAGATGGAGTCGCGCACTCCAGTCCCACCCGGCCAATGAATCGCTCCGCGTAAACTCGAAAAGAATGGGCCAATCGCGGTCTGCAATTACGAAAGGGCTGCCCACAATGCCCAGCCGACTCACGGACAAATCTACACGAAGCCAAAGCTGCCAAGTTTCATGCGATTGCGATAGTCTGGCAATGCGCCCAGACCGGGGATTCGGAACTGAAAAAGGAGATTCCCTTTGACCGTTGACACAGATAAGCATCCCTTCATCGACCGGAATCACCAACTCCCGGCTCACGGTTCAGCATCTCAAAGACATAAAGTTATTTGGGTTGTTGTCTGGATTCTGTTGTTGCTCCTCCTTGTGTTTACCGTCGTGCTGGTATGGCGCCACTTCGGCGCCGCGAAAAAACCCAAGCCCGCTCCCCCGAAGATCACAATTACCAGCGCGACCGCTTCGAAAGGGAACATCGGCGTTTACCTTGATTCCATCGGTACCGTGACTCCGGTTTATACCGCCTCGATTACCGCCGAGGTGACGGGCTTAGTCGTCGCCGTGCACTTTACCGAGGGGCAACTGATGCATAAAGGCGATCCGCTGGTTGACATCGATTCGCGTCCATACCGCGCAAGTCTTTTGCAGGCGCAAGGTGCGCTCGAGCGCGACCAGAACGTGCTTGCCCAGGCCGAGATGGATCTGCAGCGCTACCGTGACGCTTGGAACCGCAACGCGATTGCGAAGCAGCAACTGGATGACCAGGAAAAGCTCGTACTGCAAGACCAGGGCACAGTAAAAAACGACGAGGGAACGGTGCAATATGACCAGGTCCAGGTGGACTTCTGCCACATCACCGCGCCGATTTCCGGCAGGGTTGGTCTACGCTTAGTGGATCCGGGCAACGTTGTGCAGGCTGCGGGAACGGTGACTCTCGCCGTGATCACGCAGTTGACGCCGATCACCGTCATTTTCACCATTGCGGAGGACAACCTCGGTCCGGTTGAAGCTCGGCTGCAAAAGAAGGCGAAGCTCACCGTCGATGCCTTCGATCGCACAGCGCTAAAAAAAATTGCCAGCGGGAAGCTGCTGACACTCGACAACCAGATTGACACGACGACAGGGACAGTCAAGGGGCGGGCCGTCTTTGACAATAAGAATGGTGCACTCTTTCCCAACCAGTTTGTCAACACCCGGCTGCTGGTGAATACCTTGCAGGGGGTGACGCTGGTTCCAACCTCCGCCATCCAACAAAATGGCCAGGCATCGTTCGTCTACGTGATTCAAAACAACATCGCTCTTATGCGCACCGTTAAGCCGGGAGTTACGGACGGCGGTATGACGCAGGTTGACGGCATAAATCCTGGAGACGTGGTCGCCAACAGCAGCTTTGATAAATTGCAGAACAACACTGCGGTAGTCATTTCGGACAAGGCTCCGCCCAAGCCTGCCGTGGCGGGGAGCAGCGCCCCGTGAGTCCATCTCGTCCCTTCATTTTGCGGCCCGTAGCCACCTCTTTGTTGATGGCCGCAATCCTCCTCGTCGGCATTGTTGGCTATACCCAGTTGCCGGTCTCGGCCTTGCCGGAAGTCGACTATCCCACCGTTCAGGTGCTTACGTTTTATCCCGGCGCGAGCCCGACGGTGATGGCGACCGCCGTGACCGCGCCGTTGGAGCGCCAATTCGGCCAACTGCAGGGCCTGAGCCAGATGACCTCCACCAGTTCTGGCGGCACTTCTGTCATTGTGCTGCAGTTCAACCTCTCTTTGAATATTGATGTTGCCGAGGAGGAGGTGCAGTCTGCGATTAACGCGTCGCAGAGCTTGTTGCCATCGGTTCTGCCCGCGCCGCCGGTTTACAGTAAAACCAATCCCGCCGATGCGCCCGTGCTCACCTTAGCCATAACCTCAGATGCGATGCCGCTTTCTCAGGTCGAAGATCTGGTGGACACTCGCCTTGCACCTAAGATCTCACAACTCAACGGGGTTGGCCTCGTCTCCATCAGCGGCGGCCAAAAACCCGCCGTTCGGATTCAAGCCAATCCCACGGCGCTGTCATCTTATGGCATCAACATGGAAGATTTGCGGACTGCGCTAACCAGCGCTAGCGTGAACGCGGCCAAAGGGAACTTCGATGGGCCGCGCCAGGACTTCCAGATCGACGCCAACGATCAACTGATCACCAGCGTCGACTATCGGAGTGTTGTCGTTGCCTACCGCAACGGCGCGCCGGTGATGCTGCCCGACGTGGCACGAATTGTGAATGGAGTAGAGAACAACAATCAGGCAGCGTGGATGAATCTGACTCCCGCGGTCATCCTGAACGTGCAACGCCAGCCCGGGGCCAACACCATCAGCGTGGTCAAGAGCATCAAGCAGTTATTGCCGCAGCTTAAGGCCAACCTGCCCACAGGTATTCAGGTGACCACGCTCACCGACCTTACCACCTCCATTGAAGCATCGGTTTCCGACGTTAAGTTCGAGTTGTATCTGACCGTCTTCCTGGTGGTGCTCGTCATCTTCCTTTTCTTGCGGAGCTTGTACGCGACGATCATCCCGGCTGTGGCTGTGCCGTTGTCACTGATCGGCACGTTCGCCGCGATGTATATCCTGGGTTACAGTCTGGACAACTTATCGCTGATGGCGCTGACCATTTCTACCGGTTTTGTGGTGGACGATGCCATTGTGATGATCGAGAACATCTCGCGCTACATCGAAGCGGGCGATCCTCCAATGGAAGCGGCGCTCAAGGGTGCGGAGCAAATTGGCTTCACCATTCTCTCGCTGACCGTTTCACTCATCGCGGTGCTGATACCGCTGTTATTCATGGGCGACGTCGTTGGGCGCCTGTTCCGCGAGTTCGCCGTCACCCTGGCGGTCACCATCGTTATTTCGGCCGTGGTCTCGCTGACGCTCACGCCTATGATGAGTGCGCGCATCTTGCGGCCCAACCCAAAAGAGCAGCAGGGACGCATCTATCGAATTACGGAGCGCGCTTTCGAGGGCATGATCGCGTTCTATGCCCGCACGCTGAAAGTTGTGCTCCGCTACCAGACCATCACGCTGCTGGTCGCACTGAGCACCTTGCTGCTCACGGTTTTCCTTTACATCATCATCCCCAAGGGATTTTTCCCGGTGCAGGATACGGGCGTCATCCAGGGGATATCGCAGGCGCCGCAGACGATTGCTTCAAAGGCTATGGCAGCGAAGCAACTCGAGCTTACCAAGGCAGTTCTGGATGACCCGGCAGTCGAAAGCGTTTCATCGTTTATCGGCGCCGATGGAACCAATACCACGACCAACAGCGGCCGAATGTCGATTAATCTAAAGGCGCTCGATGAGCGCAAGATTAGTGCCTCCGACGTGATCCGCAGGCTCAATTCCAAAGTGAGCCAGGTTCAGGGAATCCAGCTGTTTATGGAGCCGGTGCAGAACATTACCGTGGACGACCGGGTAAGCCGCACGCAATACCAGTACACGCTCGAAGACCCCGATGCCAACGAATTGAATGACTGGACCAACCGTTTCGTCGACCGGCTGAAGCAGTTGCCGGAATTGGAAGACGTGGCCACCGATCAACAGTTGGGCGGGCTGGCCGTATCGCTGGTGATCGACCGGGTCACTGCCTCGCGACTGGGGATTGCGCCCACGACCATCGACAACACCCTGTATGACGCCTTCGGTCAACGGCAGATCAGCACCATGTACACGCAAGTCAATCAGTATCACGTGGTGCTCGAAAGTGAACCCCAATTTCAGACAGACCCAAACAATCTGAATCGTCTCTACATACAGGCCAACGCATCTGCCGGCGCAAGCGGAGCCGGAGCATCTTCGTCTTTCGCATCGTCCGGATCGTCCTCCGCGGGATCGAATGCGCTGACGGCTTCAGCCCTGTACACTCCAGCGGCAAATACTTTGGTTCCTCCCGCGAACGCGCTCTCGCGGAGCGCCTCCTCGACGCCGAGCACGGGAGCAAACTCCGCAGGCATCACCAGTTCGGCTACCAGCAATGCCGTGCCGCTGGGCACTTTCGCGCATTTTGAGAAGACGACAGAAGCGCTTTCCATTAGCCACCAGGGTCAATTCCCGGCCATCACCGTTTCGTTCAATCTCGCGCCAAATGCCGCTCTGGGTGAGGCCATTACGGCGGTCAACAAAACACAAAACGGCATGCACATGCCCGCCAGCCTGCAGGCCGCCTTCCAGGGCACGGCGGCATCCTTCACGAATTCGCTGTCCAATGAGCCGCTGCTGATTCTGGCCGCGCTGGTCACGGTCTACATCGTGCTCGGAGTTTTGTACGAGAGCTTTATCCACCCGATTACGATCCTGTCCACGCTACCGTCGGCGGGCGTGGGCGCGTTTCTCGCGTTGCTTATCTTTCACCAGGATTTAAGCGTGGTGGCAATTATCGGCATCGTTCTGCTGATCGGCATCGTAAAAAAGAACGGCATCATGATGGTCGACTTCGCGCTGGAAGGCGAGCGGAAGCACGGCAAGAACGCGACGGATGCGATTTACGAGGCCTGTCTGCTCCGCTTCCGCCCAATTATGATGACTACGATGGCTGCCCTGCTGGCGGGGCTGCCGCTGGCTCTCGGAACTGGCTTCGGTTCCGAGTTGCGCCGGCCGCTGGGTATCGCCATGGTCGGCGGACTGCTGCTGAGCCAGGTGCTCACGCTTTACACCACGCCCGTCATCTACATCTTTTTCGACAATCTGGCTCACCGCTTTGCGCACGAATCGAACAAGCCGAAAACCGGGGGCACAGAGCCGGCAGGGCCCGCATGAACATCTCTGAATCCTTCATTCGCCGGCCCGTGGCTACGACGCTGCTCACGGTGGCGATCGCCCTTGCCGGGGCGATTGCGTTTGAGGTGCTGCCAGTGGCGCCCCTGCCCGAAGTCGATTTTCCGACTATTTCTGTCGGCGCAGGCTTGCCCGGAGCCAGCGCCGACATTATGGCATCGTCTATTGCCACTCCCCTGGAGCGGCAGTTCGGTCATATTGCCGGCGTAACGGAGATGACTTCCTCCAGCACGCTCGGGAGCACATCGATCACCATTCAGTTTGATCTCAGCCGGGACATTGATGGCGCGGCCCGCGACGTGGAGGCTGCGATCAATGCGGCGCGAACCTACCTGCCCGCCAACCTGCCTGGCAATCCGACCTATCGCAAGGTCAATCCCGCCGACTCGCCGATCATGATTCTCGGACTTACCTCCGACAAATATGGTCCCGATAAGATGTATGACGAGGCCTCAACCGTCCTGGAGCAAAAGCTGTCGCAGATACAGGGCGTGGGGCAGGTCGCGGTTGGCGGCGGCGCGTTGCCGTCGGTGCGGGTCGACGCCAATCCCACGCAACTGGCCAACTATGGACTTACTCTCGCAAATCTGCAGTCGGTGCTGAGCCTGCAGAATTCTGACTTGGCCAAGGGACAAATTTCCAACGGCATCATAACCGCTGACATCCTTGCCAACGATCAGATCTCGCACGCCGCCGATTACAAGCCACTCATCGTTGGATACAAGAACGGCGCGGCCGTGCATTTATCCGATCTCGCTGAAGTGACGGACTCGGTGGCGAACATCCGGGCCGCGGGTTATTTGAACGGCAAGCGCTCGGTTACGGTCATCATCTTCCGCCAGCCCGGCGCCAACATCATTGACACCGTCGACCGCATCACCGCGCAACTTCCGTTTATCCAGGCAACGATTCCGCTCGGCATCGATACCACCATCGTTCTGGATCGCACCACCACCATTCGGGCGTCGGTCAGCGATGTGGAGAGGACGCTGCTCATTTCCATCGGCCTGGTCATTCTCGTGGTATTTGTTTTCCTGCGCAACGGCCGCGCCACGCTTATTCCGGCTGTCGCTGTTCCGGTCTCGCTGGTCGGCACCTTCGCGGTGATGTATCTGTTCGGATACACGCTGGATAACCTCTCGCTGATGGCCTTGACCATTGCCACGGGATTTGTGGTTGATGATGCCATCGTGGTCATGGAAAATATTGCGCGCCATCTGGAAGATGGTATGGCGCCCTTTGCCGCGGCGCTGAAGGGCGCGCAAGAAATCGGTTTCACCGTCTTCACCATCAGCATTTCGCTCATCGCCGTCTTTATCCCTCTGCTCCTGATGGGGGGAATCGTGGGCCGCCTTTTCCGCGAGTTTGCCGTCACACTCTCGACGGCCGTTTTTGTGTCCATGATTATCTCGCTGACCACGACTCCAATGATGTGCGCCTATTTGTTGAGGAACGAGCGCGCGGAAAAACACGGCCGCCTCTACATGGCCAGCGAGAAGTTCTTTGACGGGATGCTGTCGGTTTATCGCACTACTCTGCATTGGGTGCTCGACCATCCGACCCCTACGCTGGTGGTTCTCTTCATCACCATCGCACTCAATGTGGTGCTGATCATCGAAATACCCAAGGGTTTTTTCCCGGTAGAGGACACGGGGGCAATCTCAGGGAGTGTGCGCGGGCCGCAGGATTCATCCTTTCCGGCGATGAATGACTCCGTTCAGCGGATTGGCGCGGTAATCAAGAACGATCCTGCCGTCGCCAATGTGATTGCATTCACCGGCGGTGGCGGGGCGACGAATACTGGCACCCTCTACGTTGCTCTTAAGCCCTTGGCGCAACGCAAAGCCACTGCCTCGCAGATCATCGACCGCTTGCGCCCGCAATTGAGCCGTTTGCCGGTAGCTTCCGCATTTCTTCAAGCCGCGCAAGATCTGCGCATCGGCGGCCGCTCCAGTAATGCGATGTACCAATACACGCTCCAAGCCGACACCGTGCAGGAGCTTTCCAAATGGGGCCCCGCCATCTTGAGTCAGATGCAGAGCCTGCCCGGCCTGCAAGACGTGAGTTCGGACCAGCAAAATGGAGGTCTCGATGAGTTGCTGAACTATGATCGGGTTACGGCGGCAAAGCTCGGCCTTACCGTGCAATCGCTGGACTCAGCGCTATATGGCGCGTTCGGCCAATCGGAAGTGTCGATCATTTATACGCAGTTGAATCAATATTACGTGGTGCTGGAAGTTGCTCCGCAATATTGGCAAAGCCCGGAGGGATTGAAAGACATCTATCTTCATACCGCGAGCTTCAATAACGGCAGCAATAACATTCCGTTGCTGGCGGTAGCCACGGGCCACGCCAACAACACGCCGCTGGCCGTCAACCATACCGGCCTGTTTCCTTCGGTGACTGTGTCCTTTAACCTCACGGCGGACAAGTCGCTGAGCGATGCCACGTTGGCCATCACCCAGATGCAAAAGCGGCTCGGTGCGCCGTCCACGATGCAAGGCTTTTTTGCCGGCACACTGCTGGCCTACCAGCAGTCTCTGGGCACCGAGCCGCTGCTGGTATTGACGGCGTTGCTGGCGGTGTACATTGTTCTCGGCATCTTGTATGAGAGCCTGGTCCATCCTCTAACTATTATTTCCACGCTGCCGTCGGCTAGCGTTGGCGCGATGCTCGCATTGCTCCTCTTTGGACAGGACCTGAATGTCATCTCGATCATTGGCATAGTGCTGCTGATTGGGATTGTAAAAAAGAACGCCATAATGATGATCGACTTCGCGCTTGAGGCCGAGCGCAAGGAGGGAAAGAGCACCACCGACGCAATCTTTGAAGCTTCCATGCTGCGCTTCCGCCCCATCCTGATGACGACAATGGCCGCATTATTGGGCGCTCTGCCGTTGGCGCTGGGGACGGGCACGGGGTATGAGCTTCGGCGACCCCTGGGCATCACCATTGTGGGAGGGCTGATCTTAAGCCAGTTGCTCACGCTCTACACCACGCCGGTCGTCTATTTGGCGTTCGACCGCTTGCGGTTGCGGATGGCGGGGAAGCAGCGCGACATTCTTCCCGGTCTTACAGGACCAGCAGGCACGGTGGGGTGAGATGAGCAGTTGGTTAGGGAGATCGTTATGATTATTTTCCGCAGAAAAGCTGCGTGCTGCATTCGGCCGTGTGCCGCGACACTCTTGCTGTTTTCAATGGGCTGCGCGGTTGGGCCGAAATATCACCCGCCCGCGCCGCAGCCGCCTGCTGCGGCCTACAAAGAATCGCCCACGCAGTTCAAGGAAAATGAAGGCTGGACCGTGGCCCAACCTGCCGATGCCAAGCTGCGCGGCAAGTGGTGGGAGATCTTCAACGATCCCGAACTGAACGCCCTGGAAGAACAGCTCGATATCAACAACCAGAACATCAAAGAATACTTCGAGAACTTCATGGAAGCTCGCGCGCTCGTCCGCGAGGCGCGGGCGCAATACTTTCCCACGCTGGCGACAACGCCCTCGTTCAACCGATCGCGAACCTCGGGGAACCTGAGCACAACCCCGGTCAATACTTCCGGCACAGGCACGGCGCCCAAACCACAACTGCAAAGCACGATCTATTCGCTGCCGCTCGAAGCGTCGTGGGAACCGGACCTGTGGGGCAAGGTTCGCAACACCGTACACGAGACCCAGTACGCCGCCCAAGTCAGCGCGGCCGATCTCGAGAGCGAGCGACTGACCGAGCAGGCCAGCCTGGCGGAATATTTTTTCGAAATCCGCGGCCAAGACATGCTGCAAAGGATCTATAACGATACCGTAGAGGCGGATCAGAAAGCATACGACCTGGCCCGTTCGCTATATGAAACCGGCATCAGCGACCGGATTTCGATGGTCGAAGCCGAAACCACGCTGCAGAGCGCGCAGGCGGGAGCGACCAACGTCGGAATCGCGCGGGCGCAGTATGAGCACGCGATCGCCGTGCTCGTAGGCAAGGCAGCTTCCGATTTTTCCATTCCCGTGAAACCGATGACCACGGCTCCCCCGCCGATTCCGGTGGGCGTGCCCTCGGAGCTGCTCGAGCGCCGGCCGGATGTTGCCGCCGCCGAGCGCGCCATGGCCGAAGCCAACGCCAACATCGGCATCGCTTATGCGGCGTATTATCCAAACCTGACTTTGAGCGCGGCCGGCGGCTTTGAGAGTTCGGCTTTCACGCATTGGCTGTCTTGGCCCAGCCGCTTCTGGTCTGTTGGCGCCTCGCTCTCGGAAACCATCTTTGATGCCGGCCTGCGGCGCGCCACCGTCCAACAATACGTTGCGTCTTATAATGCGAATCTCGCCAGTTACCGTCAGACTGTCCTGGCGGCATTCCAACAGGTGGAAGATGCCCTCGCGGAAGTCCGCATCCTGTCCAAGGCGATCCAGCAGGAGCAGCAGGCGGTGAATTCCGCGCAAACTTACCTCAAGCTTGAACAGGCGCGATACGACACCGGCATCGATCCCTACGTCGACGTCCTCATTGCCCAGACCACGCTGTTGGCAGACCAGCAAACTCTGAATAATCTGCAGGTCGAGCAAATGACCTACGCCGTGGCGCTAGTGGAAGCCTTGGGCGGAGGCTGGGATCGTTCGCAATTGCCCAGCGCGCAGCAGGTGACGCAGAAACCACTCAAGTCAGAGACGACCATCGAGCAATAGGAGCGGGCGGACCAGGTTTGCCTTTCGTACCCGCAATCTGACCTGCGTGCTCAATCGCACGCTGTTTCTCATTTAATTCCGAAAGTGTGCAATTTTGACCAGTCGCGGCATCGCGAATCGCTGTATTTATTTTCGATTACGTATAAAAAGAAATGTCAACGACAGCCCCGCACGAACGGACAGCTATGAATGCCGCGACTCTAAAGACGTCCGCGATGGCCTATCACGGTTCCAAGCCAGCGCAAGAAAGTGCGAGGGCGGTGCAACATGGGCCGGTGTTGGAAGGGAAAAGTTCAACTTCTCAGCGCCTTTCCCAAAACGAAACCGCACCCTCAAAAATAATTGGGCAATGTGACTGTTATCACATGAGTTCCTGGTCTTGCATTCCGATAATCCACTAACTGTGCGGTCACTGCCGCGAAAGTAAGTTGCGGGAAAACCTATGAACACGACGAAACTCAGAAGAAGACACTCACGGTTCCCGAGTCGGTTCGCCCTCGCAGCCGCGGGACCTGTGCTCATGCTCTTGGTGCTGTCCTCGCGGGCAGTGGCAGTGGATAAGAGCCCTCAATCCGCTAATGCGCCCGGCGACAGTGCGCCTTCCTCCGAAGCCTCTAAGTACGTTGGCGCGGAAACCTGCAAGACTTGTCACGAGGAGCTTTACAACCACTGGGAGAAAACTCCGCACTGGAAGACCACGCTGAACAAAGAGGGCGGCCCTTCACACCAGGGTTGCGAGGGCTGCCACGGGCCCGGAGCCGATCACGTGGCGGGCGGCGGCGACAAAACCAAGATCTTCATCTTCGAGAAAGCTTCCGCGACGGAAGTGAACACCCGCTGTTTGACCTGCCACGTCGGAGCCCATCCGAACTTCGAGCGCTCGGCGCATGGCCACGCCAAGGTGAGTTGCAACGACTGCCACAGCGCGCATGCCTTTAAGAGCGAAGCCAATCTGCTCAAAGTCGCGCAACCTCAACTCTGCTACTCCTGCCACACCGACGTGAAACCGGCGTTCGCGCAAGCGTTCCATCACAAAGTCGATGAGGGGCTGCTGACCTGCAGCGATTGTCACGATCCGCATGGCACCTTCAAAGGCAAGCAGTTGAAGTCGACGGCCGATCAAAACGCGATCTGCACGAAGTGTCACGCCGAGACCGCAGGTCCATTTGTCTTTGAGCATCCCGTGATCAAAGCCGAGGGCTGCACCGCGTGCCACTCTCCGCACGGATCTCCCAACCCGCGCCTACTGAACGTCAGCAATCTGAACACGCTGTGCCTGGGGTGCCACTCAGCGACCAATTTAAAAGCGTTTCCCAACGCCGCGTCGGAGACGGGTGGGCCGGTGCACAACCAGGCCGCACAGTACACACCCTGCACAAACTGCCACAGTCAAATACACGGCTCGAATGCGACGTATAACTTTTTCAGGTGACGGAATCTTCTTGGATGAAGAGGTAAACTATGAACTATTTTCGTCCTCATCGCGCAGCCGCTAGACCGCATCGGCCCGCTCTGGTTGTGCGCCATATGGCGCTGGCACTTGCGGCGCTTTTATTGTCCGCCAGCGCGTTGGCGCAAGACCCCCCGCCGAAAGAAACGACCGCAGGCGGCTATACCATTCACCAATCCATCGATTTCGGTGGCCGCGTCGTGGATACCTCGGGTAGTGGCGCGATGTATGACACGCTGGTCAATCTACAAAGCGGCCCCCGCATTCTGAGCCAGACCTTTGACATGCACTCTGTGGCGAATGCGCCCCATCCTTTGTTCGATGACTTGTCGGAGAGCAGCAGCGGCTATGGCGGCGACCCTTACGATGTCACTACGCTGCGCATGTCCAAAGGCAAGATTTACAGGTTTCAGGGGCTCTTCCGCCGCGACCGCCAGTATTTCGATTACGACCTACTCGATAACCCGCTGGTCCCGCTTGGCGTGATCTCGAACGGCTACACGTTTCCCCAAGTTACAGATTCACCACACGCGTTCAACACGGTGCGCCGGATGATGGATGTAGGCCTGACGTTATTCCCTATTTCGAAGGTCAGTTTCCGGACGGGATATTCCCACAACACCGATGAAGGGCCGAGCTATAGCTCCCAACACAGTGGAGCTGACGTCCTCTTCTTCCAGAATTGGAGGAACAGCACGGATAGCTGGATGGGGGCTGTGGACTGGAAGCCGGTATCGAAGACAATGCTCACCTTCGAAGAGAACGTGACTCATTACAAGGGCAACACTGACTGGCAACTGACCGGGCTGAACCTGCAACTCTCCAACGGAACGCCGGTTACCCTGGGCTTTGACAATGTCGCAGTGCCGTCCTGCGGCGACAAAAATCCGCCCATCGTCAACAGTTCCACCATGCCACCGACCGCCAACCCTACCTGCAATGGGTTCCTTCAGTATTTCCGTACCGCTCCAACTCGCACGCTGTTCCCCACCGAGGAATTCCGGTTCCAGAGCGCGAGTATCAAGAACATTCAGATGAATGGCGATGTGCGTTACACGGGGGGAACTATGAACCTCCCTGCCTACACCGAGTTTTTCAATGGCTCGGATCGGGGAACCCGTGCTTATACGACTACCGGCCTTGCCACTGGAAAGAGAATCGACGTGTCGGCGGACTTCGGCATCCTCTGGCAGATATCGGAGAAATTCAGTCTGGCCGACCAGTTCGACTTCGTGGACTTCCGGGAACCGGCGCTCAGCAATCTATCCGAAATCGATCAAGCCGGTACTTCGCTACTGGTGCCCCCCGGTCCGCCTCAACCGCCAGCCGTAACCTTAGCTTCGACTTTCCTCGGCATGAAAACAAAGACCAATACGCTGACTGCGACCTGGGAGCCCGTCGAGAAGGCCAGCATCTCGCTCGGTTATCGTTATCAAGAGCGCGATATACGCTGGGTCATGCCCTTGTCCACGGATGTGTACGCGAACGGAACCTCCTCTACGGTCCCCATCGATGAGAATGCGGGAATACTGGGCTTCGCTTTCCAACCCACCCGCGAATGGAGGATCAACGCGAAAGTCGAAGCTTCCTTTGACGACAAATCTTACACCCAGATCAGCCCGCGTCAGCTTTATCGCTACCATATCCAGTCGCGCTACAAACCCCGGCAGTGGGCCACGATTACCGGAACCTTCAACGATCTCGAACGAAGAGACAACATCACTCTGGTGAATCACCTGGACCACATCCGCAGTGTGTCTTTTGGAGCGACTCTCACGCCAAATCCGCGCTATGGATTGGATCTTAACTATGGCTACGGTGACGTCTTCTCGCGAACCACCATATGCTACGCCTCTACTCCCGCTCCCGTGGGGCCCGGTGCGGGCGCTGCTCCCGCTGACTGCGGCACCAACACCAATCTCGGGACCGGCTATTATGACGCTCCCACCGAATATGGATCATTCGCTCTCATGTTTGCTCCGATCAAGACCCTACGCACCAACGTCGGTTACCAAATCAGTGCGGTCAACGGCGCCACCGAGTTCCTAAATCCCCGCGAAGTTCCCGGCTCGCTCCAGTCCAAGTACCAGTCTCCTTTTTTCAACCTCGCCTGGACGTTTCATCCGGAATGGACATTGAAGGGAGGCTGGAACTATTACGGATATGGCGAAGACGGCCCCGTCGGCCCCACGTCGCCACGAAACTTCCACGCCAACATCACTACCCTGGCTGTGCACTACGAGTTCTGATCATGATCGATAAATCGTCGAATGACCTGGAACTATTACGGATATAACGGCAAGGGGCTGCCCTCGAACGCAATCCCGGGGCTGGCAGCAATCCCCATACTGGATTTCAACGGCAGCACAGCCGAATTCGCATTCCGCTACGCTTTCTAAGAAACGGTGGCGGAACAACCGTCGTCGCCGTTTCGCGAAGAGCAGAACTAAGCCGCCGAGAACCAGCTACCGGATACCGCAGGGTCTCCGCTGCTCGCTCGGCTGCTCACTATACTTGCTCAAGGTTTCCTCAGGTCCAATCCCACGGGCTCTTAAGAAGACGGTGTCACTTCTATGCTAAATTGGGCCGAGGGGCCCGTAGCTCAACGGTTAGAGCAGCAGACTCATAATCTGTTGGTTGTAGGTTCGAGTCCTACCGGGCCCACCACTTTTCTCGGCGTAATCGATCACGAGAGGAAGTGCGTGATCTAGTTGGCGTCGATGGAAAATGGTTTCCCGAAGTATGAATTGGGAGTAATGAATATCCGTGAAGCGGGATAGTCGAAGGTGATGGTGAAGCGTCGCAGTACTTCACTGCCGATGAGCTTGCTCGTTGCTTCGCTCGCGCCACAACAGCTCACAATTGGACCAGCGAAAGTATAACGTCCCAAGCGGAACGATGTAGCTTGCGCAGTCGCGTCTTGAACAGGTGTTCCAAGTCCTACGCCGCTCTCCGCCGATACGCGGGATTGGAGATTCATGACGATTGGATGGTCAACCGCGTCGCTGGAGCCGCTATCGATCAGAAAACTATCCTGTACGGTCACTGGTCCGGGCAGCACAAGCTCTGCCTTGACAAAGGGCCATTTGTCACGAATCTCGATGGGCAGCGCCAGCGCGCTGTTGCTGGGGCGAAAGGCCGCTGGGACGGTGAAGGTCAGACTTTTGGTTTCGTAATCCACTGTCACCACGAATCGGCTGAAGAGTTCGTATCCGAGTATGCCGTCCACTTTCACGCCGAGGGAGGCTTCGAGCGGTTGGAGGTCGGCAGTAGACAATTCGTATCCTTGTGCTTTCGAGACCGGGAAGGGCGATGCTGACGTCGTGAATGAATTCAACAGGGATACGTCCAGATCCGGCACCTTGCAAGGAACCTGTTCCACTCGCCTTCAAACCCAGAGTTGACGCGACGTGGCGGTCAATCAGCGTTCTGGTCGAGCCACTGTCGAGAACGAAGGACAGCGGCTTCGATCCGTTGATGCGAACCGGAACAAAAATCATCCCTTTGCGCCAGTCGAAGGAAAAAGTAGTTGCCTTGCCGTCGCTGGTAAAAGCAACCTTGCTGATGATATCGGACGATTGAGCCCGCGACTTCACTGGAAAAATCGTGAGTGTCAACATCAGTAATGCGAGACTGAAGCACGGACGAAGATTCATGAAAGTCGCCGCCGATAACTGTGGGCAATGTCCAGACCGTCAATTGCTACGCCGCGAAATCCAATCTGGACGCTTGCGGAATGATTCCTGCTTTGTGGCCCATGTCGAGCAACCGGCGTACCGCTTCCCGGCCGTCGGGGCCGTAGTCGAGGGTGCGCTCGTTCACGTACATACCGATAAACCTGTCGGCGAGTTGGGAATCGAGATCGCGTGCGAACTGCATGGCGTAGGCAAGCGCTTCTTCACGATGGTCGAGTGCGTACTGAATGCTCTCGCGCAGCGCGGTGCCAACGCTCGACAGCAGTTCCGGTCCGAGGCTGCGGCGGATGGCATTGCCTCCCAAGGGTAGCGGCAGCCCGGTGATCTTCTGCCACCACTTGCCGAGATCGAGGATGCGATGCAGACCCGACTTGTCGTAAGTCAACTGGCCTTCGTGAATGATGAGGCCAGCCTCCTGCCTGCCTTCCAGGACTTGCGGAATAATCTGGTCGAAGGGTACGACCTCGGTTTCGATTCCGGGAGCGAAAAGCTTCAGAACCAGGTAGGCGGTGGTCATGGTTCCGGGAACCGCAATCCGCTTGTGCTTAATGTCGGTGACTGAATAGGCGCGCTGAGCCACGATCATGGGGCCGTAGCCGTCTCCCACACTGCCGCCGCTGGGGAGCAGGGCGTAGTGATCCTGAATGTAGGGGTAGGCGTGAAAGGAAATTGCCGTGACGTCGTAGGCGCCTTCGATGGCCTTCCGATTCAGGGTTTCGATGTCGCAAAGCGTGTGGGTAAAGCGCAAGCCCGGAACGCGGACTTTGTTGGTGGCCAGCCCGTAAAACATGAAGGCATCATCGGAGTCGGGGCTGTGAGCCACCGTGATTTCGCGTTTGCCTTCGGTGATGGGAGTGGGCGAGTGTTCGGAAGCGGCGGCGGAAAAAGTCATAATTAAACCTTGTGGAAACGCTGCCAACCGCAGGCCAGCGCGGCGGCGGACATGATCTTGATGACTTCGGCGAAGACAAACCAATACAGGCCGAAGCGAAGGGCTTGAGCGAAAGAATGCGTCAGGATGGCCAGCCAGGACAAGCCACCCACGAACAAATAGATCTCGGCGAGAACGCACGCTGCGGCCGCACGCGCGAAAGTCTTCTTCGCGATTTTCGCCGCCTTTTCTTCAAACACCCAGCCCGCAATGCCGGCGACAATCGGATAGGCCAGCAGGAAGCCACCGGTGGGACCCAGCAATTGAAGCAGGCCGCCCGGGCCCATAGGACTGAATACGGGCATGCCCGCGACACCTTCCGCGAGGTAAAGAACCAGGGCGGCGAGACCGCGCCGGCTGCCCAGGGAAAGTCCCACCAGCAGTACGCCGAAGTTCTGCAAGCTCAAAGGCACGGGGGTAAACGGCAAAGGAAGCGCGATGCGCGCGCACAATGCAACAAAAAGGCTGGCGCCAATCACAATTGCGACCTGCGTGGCGCCGCCAAGAACGCGATCTTCAGTTTCGAGAAGTCCAACTGCTGGCTCGGTCATGGCTGAGGTTCTCCGATCGGCTGCGTAGTAAAAGCTCAGGCTAAAGAGTGTCCACTTCGCGATGGACGGCGCTTTTTCTCAATGTGGCCGAGGTCTTCCAGTGGCGGCGCACCCGAAGATAGGCTGCTACGCCCGCCCACAGAACGGCTCCGCCGCTGCAGGCGAGAATCAGGAATAACCACATCATGCGCACCGACCTAGGATATCAAAACCGAGGCACTCGTGCCGCTTGCCGCGATAACGTGAGCCGCATTTTCCTCATCGGCCTCTGCAGCCTCAAACACCGACCGGAAACGGTTTGCTGTGGGTCTCAGCACTGAGCGAGATGCCTGCGAATCGTCCCTGCAGCAGGGACATCAATCCCGTATACCAATAGCCAACCACGAACAGAATCAGGAAGGGCACGGTGATGTAATTCTCGTTGTCCACGGCGTAGTAGACGGTCATCGCGAAGTAGCAACCGATCAACAGTTCTGCCCATGGCACCCAGCCCAGGCGTCGGCGATATTTTTTGTCCCGCACTTTGTCCTTCTTGGACTCGACGTGGTATTTCGGAGTGCGGGCGAAGTCGGACTGCTTCCCGACCAGCGCTTCCAGCACGGCTCGCGTATTGGTGACGGTGAGGCCGATGCCAAGAGCCATCAGAAATGGAAGATACAGCAGAGCGCGAAACCACTTCCCGGGAAATAACTCGCGCTGCGAGACCAGATAAAAGCTGGAGATCGAAAAAGTCGATGCCAAGAATAGCGGCACGTCGATGTACAACATTTGAAACCATCCCTGGTAGAAGCGAATGATCATGGCTGGCAGCAGCAGGACCGAGAGCACAATCATCAACGGATAGCTGAGATTGGCGGTTAAGTGATACCAAGCTTCGAGCTTGACGTGGAATCGCTGATCGCTTTTGAGCACCTCGGGCAGAATCTTCTTGCTGGTCTGGATCAATCCCTTGGCCCAGCGGGCTTGCTGGGTTTTGAAGGCGGTCATTTCCACCGGCAGTTCGGCCGGGCATTCCACATCCTGAAGGTAAACAAACTTCCAGCCTTTGAGTTGGGCGCGGTAAGAGAGATCGGTGTCTTCGGTCAGGGTGTCGTGCTGCCAGCCTCCGGCTTCGTCGATCGCGCACCGCCGCCAGACACCCGCAGTTCCGTTGAAGTTGAAAAACACGTTGCTGCGAGCCCGGCCGGAGTGCTCGAGCACGAAATGGCCGTCCAGCAAAATAGCTTCAACCTCGGTGAGAAACGAGTAATTGCGATTGATGTGGGTCCAGCGGGTCTGCACCATCCCAATCTTGGGGTCGGTGAAGTGGTGAATGGTGCGCTGCAAAAAATCTTCCGGCGGGACGAAGTCGGCGTCGAAGATCGCAACAAATTCGCCTTGGGCAGTTTTCAAACCCTCCGCCAGCGCGCCCGCCTTGAATCCTTCACGGTTGGAACGGTGATGGTAACTGATGGGGAATCCCTTCGCGGCGTAATGGTTGACCAACCCGCGCGCCACCGCGACAGTTTCATCGGTTGAATCGTCGAGCACCTGGATGTCGAGCTTCTCCAGCGGATAGTTCAAGCGGCAAACGGCTTCGAGCAGACGCTCGACCACGAATTGCTCGTTGAAGATTGGGAGCTGGACGGTCACGCGGGGCAATTCCGGAAAATGCCCCGGCGGCTCGGTGGTGCGATTTCTCTTGTGCTTGTAATAGAGATAAACCAGAACATAGCGATGCGCGCCATACGACGCCAGCAGGATCAGTACGATGAAATACGGAATCAGCAACGCCGTGTCAAACGCGTTCGGGTGATACAGGCCCTGGAAAGTCTTATCGAGAAAATGCTGACGGATGTATTGCCCGATGCCTTTCGGGGCGATGAAGACGGCTACGAATGGGTAGGGAGAGAGCATGCTGTTCTGGGGTAGAGTTTTCCGTGACTCTCGGCGAGCCAATCCTGCACCGTCTATTCTACCTGATGGTTCGGAGGAGACGGGACCGGCAATCTGTCGCCCTTTAATTGAGGAAATACGTCCGGTAGAGCGTGTCTCTCTGCACCGGTTTGAAGCCGGCGTCGCGAATAATTCGCCGTAATTCTTCTTCCGTCGTGCAGTTGGTCACGCCCGCCGCTCGCACCACATTCTCTTCCAGCATCACCGAGCCCACGTCGTTGCCGCCGAATTGCAGGCCGAGCTGGCAGACTTTCAGTCCCTGCGTGACCCAACTGGATTGCACATTCAGGAAATTCGAGAGGTAGAGCCGGGAGATTGCCAGCACTTTCAAGTACTCAACGGCGGTAGCTTCGTCCCAGTGACGGCCTCCCAAAGCGGTATGCTGCGGCTGAAAGCTCCAGGGAATAAATGCGGTGAAGCCGCCGGTTTCTTCCTGCAGTTCGTAAAGCCTCTGGAAATGATTGACCCGGTTCTCGTAGGTTTCGCCGACGCCGAACATCATAGTTGCGGTGGTTCTCATCCCTAACTGGTGCGCGGTGCGATGCACGTTGAGCCAATCTTCAGTGAGACACTTCAGGCGCGCGATTTTGTAGCGAACTTCGTCGTCGAGTATCTCCGCTCCGCCGCCGGGGATCGAATCCAGACCCGCGTCCCGAAGCCGCGCAATCGTGTCGCGGATGCTCAGTTCGCTGTACTCCGCAATTGCGATAATTTCCGAAGCCGAGTAGCAGTGCAGGTGGATTCTGGGGAAACGCTGTTTGATACCACGCAGCATTTGCTCATGCCAGTCGATTTTCAGGTCGGGATGCAAGCCGCCCTGCATCAGCACTCCCGTCCCCCCCATTTCGACGGTCTCACCAATCTTTTCGTAAATGGTTTCGAAGTCGAGAATGTATCCCTCTTTAGCTTTGGGTCCCTTCAGCGGGCGATAGAAGGCGCAGAAAGTGCAGTACTCGGTGCAGAAGTTGGTGTAATTAATGTTGCGATCGATAATGTAGGTGGCCACGCCTTCGGGATGCAGCTTGCGGCGCACCGCATTCGCTTCCATGCCGATGCCGATCAAGTCGTCGGAATGAAACAAGTCGAGAGCTTGCTGCTTGGTCAGGGTCATGGGCTAATCGAGAATGACACAATTGTAGCGGAGCCGCGGTAATTGCTCCAAATTAGATGGAGTCTGAGCCAGATCTTCCTTTGTGTACCTCTGTGTCCTTTGTGGTTAAGGCATTTGAGGGCTTTAACCACAAAGGACACAAACGTGCACAAAGGAAACAAACGAGCAGAATTTCTGTGGATCTGAATCCTCACTTGTAGCGAAGATACTGGATCAGTGTCAGAATTCCGCCCACGACCGCCAAGCCGATCAGTACGGCCACGGCCTCTTTGTCATATCGAGAGAAGAAGCGCACGATGTGGTTTCCATAGAGCACTCCGAGGTAGGCGGCAATCGAATAGCGAACTCCGCGTCCGAGCACCAGGGCAATCAAAAACTTCACTCGCGAGTACTGCATAGCGCCCGCCGCCAACAGGAAAGGCAGAAAAGGAAATGGTGGAGGGAGCAGGGCTGGAATCGCAATCCCGCCGAATCCCCATCGCGCAAATCTCTTGTAGACTTTGGCGGCTCTTCTTTTCGAGAGCCTGCGTTCCATGGCTTCCTTTCCGCCTTTTCGTGCCAAACTGTACGTGATGTAGCCGCCAAGCACTGCTCCAATGGTCGCCATCAGCGCGTAGTACTGCCACGGTTCGCGATGACGGGCAGCGAGCCAGATGGTCAGCACGTCCATGCTGCCGGTTAGTGGAATGATGGAGTTGTCCGCGATTCCCAACAAAACCAGCCCCAGCCCGCCTAGCCGGCGGAGGCGTACCCAAGTGGAGACCGCCAGCAAGAATTGGATATGGGGCAACATTCGAGTTTGGGTAGAAGCAGTTTACAGTGGCGGAGTGGTATGGAGCGCAGTAAGGCTAAGTCACAGCCGCTTTCGCCGCATCCAAAAAGCCTAATGGCGGTGCGGCTGGTAATGCCCCGCATTCGCGTGCAAGTTGATAGAACAGATGCATGCCATCCAAGCACGCTGGGTCGAGAAAATAACAAATATTTTCGGTCAGATAGGTTTTAATTTGCTCCTGGCTCAAGCCTACTCGAGGCGCCCACTGGCAGGCTATGCGATTAAGATTCTCCGGCAGTAAGCCGTGGTCGCGGGATTTCTGAAACACTGCAGCCAGGTCCAAATCGTGCGGCGCGTCTTTCAGCGACGCCTGCCGTACGGCCCAGAAGGCAAAGACAAACGGCTTGCCCGTAAAGCCTATCCACTCCTCGGCGAGATCGTAGGTGACGTACCGGGAGCGATCGATCTTTAGCGCGGGATCTCCAATCACCAAGCCGGCATCGTGCAACTCCAGCATCTGCTCGATGTCCGGCGCCATCGCCGTAAACTTTCTGTTCCCGCCCCACCATTTCGCAAACAGAACTTTGGTCAGGGCGACCGAGGTCATCGACGAAGTATCCAGCGCGACGGTCTGAATCCTTTCCAAAGGAACCTTGCTCACCAGCAGGATGGAGCGAACCGCTCGCCGCGAAGCGATGGCCACTCCTGGAACAATGGCGAGATCGGGGATGCTGATATAGGCGGCAGCTGGAATGATGCCGATATCCGCCGAGCCATCGCGCAAACTAGCGGCACACTCGGAAGGGATGGTATAGGAAATGTCGAAGTATGAGCGAGTCTCAGATAAACTCGCGTTCCCGTGCTCGAAATCCCACATCAGGGGAGCAGTATTAAGGTAAGAGATGGCGGAAATTCGAAGGCGTTTCATCCGGCAGCTAGTCGATTCTAACAAACAATGTTCATCTTACCTTGACACTGCTTTCCCGCCGTGTATAGATGCGGCCAGAGACATTTGGAGGTCGCAGTGTCCGAAGCCGTTGCCGCAGTTCCGAAAACCAGCGAAACCTCAACCCAGTGGCTGGCCTTGGCTCTCACGCCCGGTTTGGGGCCGACTAAGGCGCGCCGCATAATCGAGTTTTTCGGCAGCGTGGAAGCGCTATTTCGTGCCTCCCTCACCGAACTGGAAGCGGCCGGACTCCGCGCGGTTTCGGCGCAATCGCTCGGCACCGGGCGTTCCATGGAACTGGCGCAGGATGAACTCGCGAAGGCGGCCGCCGCCGATGCACAAATCGTCGCTCTAGACGACCCCAGGTACCCGACGCAATTAAAACAGATTTATGATCCGCCGCTGATTCTCTACGTGCGTGGAAGCGACGCCGTGATCTCGCAGCCCGGAGTCGCTCTGGTTGGTACTCGTCATCCCACGCCCTACGGATCAGGAATGGCCGAGAGGCTGGCATGTGATCTGGCTGCGCGAGGCCTGGTGATTTTCAGCGGCATGGCTCGGGGCATCGACACCGCCGGGCATCGTGGTGCCATTGCGGCCAAGGGTAAAACTGTGGCTGTGTGGGGCACCGGCGTCGATGAAGTTTATCCCAAGGAGAACAAGCGGCTGGCGGAACAAATTCTGGGGTTGGGCGGCGCCATCATATCTGAATTTCCCATAGGCACGTTTCCTGCGCCGCAAAATTTCCCTATTCGCAATCGCATCATCAGTGGAATTTCGTTGGGAGTTCTGGTGGTGGAAGCCGCCGAATACAGCGGCACCCGCATTACCGCGCGCTGCGCATTGGAACAAAACCGCGAAGTTTTCGCCGTGCCGGGCAATGTGACCAACAAAGGATCCTGGACGCCGAACACACTCATCAAACAAGGCGCGAAGCTAGTGGCAACGTGGGAGGATGTTTGGGAGGAACTCCCGGCAGACGTGCGACTTACGTTGCAGCCCGAGGGCGGCAATGAATCGCAGGCGGGGGAAACCGCATCTCTATTCGGGGAAAGTGAGCTGTCGCCTCACGAAAAAAAGATTTTTGCGCTCCTCAAGGCGGACGAATCCACTCACATCGATGAAATTGTGGAACGGCTTGAGCCGGCATTGTCCTCCTCCGAAATATTCGCGGCGCTGTTCGAGTTGGAGCTGGCAGGGAAAGTAAAGCAACTGCCGGGCAAGAATTTTGTGAAGAGCTTTTAGCTGTCAGCTCTTGGCTCTTAGCTTGAACCCTTGGATTCGCGTTCGTGGTCGGAGGTGAGAATGAGGAACTACAGAGATTTGCAGGTTTGGGAGAAGGCGCACACCTTAACCCTCGCCGTGTATAAAGATACGCAGCACTTCCCTGCTGACGAACGATTTGGATTGACAAGCCAGATCCGGCGCTCGTGTTTGTCAATTCCAGCGAATTTGGCTGAAGGTTGTGGCAGGAGGTCGGACGGAGAAATGGCTCGCTACGTCCAGATCGCGATGGGATCGGGTGCTGAGCTCTCATACCACCTCTTGCTGTCGAGGGATCTAGGGTTGCTGAAGACCACGGATTATGCGCGATTGGATTCGGAATTGAGTGAAGTTATGCGCATGTTGTGTTCGCTCTCGCAGAGACTAAGAAACGCTCTGGCGTCGTAGGCTTCAAGCTAAAAGCTAACGGCTAAGAGCTAAGAGCCGCAAGCTCGAAACTTGTTGCCAGCTGACTATTCATGCTAGCTTCAAAAACAAAGTTATCTACTGAGGACACATTGGCCAAAGGTTTAGTCATCGTCGAGTCGCCCGCCAAGGCGAAGACCATCCAGAAGTATCTGGGCAAGGGCTTCACTGTCGAAGCTTCGCTCGGGCACGTGAAGGATTTGCCCAAGAGCACGCTCGGGGTCGACGTCGAGAACGACTTCGACACAGAATACGTTGTCATTCCCGGGAAAGAGAAAGTTGTCGCCAGGCTGAAAAAGCTGGCGCAGGGCATGGATACGATTTACCTCGCGCCCGATCCGGATCGCGAAGGAGAAGCCATCGCCGCGCATCTGGCGGAGGAATTGGGCGACAGCGCCAAAGGAAAGAAGAAGAAAAAGAAGGCCGGCGAACCCGAACGCATACGCCGCGTCACTTTCAACGAGATCACGCAGCGCGCGGTTCGCGAGGCCTTCGAGCATCCGCGGGACATCGATCAGAATCTCGTAGATGCGCAGCAGGCCCGCCGCGTTCTAGATCGCCTCGTCGGTTATCAGGTTTCGCCACTGTTGTGGGACAAGGTTCGGCGCGGCCTGTCCGCGGGCCGCGTGCAGACGGTTGCGTTGCGCCTCATCGTTGAGCGCGAACGCGAAATCAAGGCGTTCGAAAAGAAAGAGTATTGGACGATCGACGCCAATCTCGCGGGCCCGAAGCCGCCCGCATTCGACGCGCGATTTCACGGCAAGGTCGAAGAGAAGATCGAAGTTACCAATGGCGAGGATGCGGAGAAAATCCGCGCCGCGCTGGAGAAAGCCGATTGGATCGTCCGCACGGTCGATCGCAAAGAGCGCCGACGCAATGCGACTCCGCCATTCACTACCAGCAAACTGCAGCAGGACTCGTCACGCAAACTCCGCTTCAGCGTGAAACGCACCATGATGATCGCTCAACGGCTCTACGAAGGCGTGGAATTGGGCGAGGAAGGACTCGTCGGCCTCATCACCTACATGCGTACTGACTCCGTGCGGGTTTCGAATGATGCCTTGGCCGAAGTCCGGGAGTACATCAAGTCGCAGTACGGCGAGCAGTATCTGCCGGAAGCGCCGAACGCTTACAAAGAGAAGAAAGCCGCACAGGCTGCGCACGAAGCGATACGTCCGACTTCGGTCATGCGCCATCCTGACCAGATCAAGCAATACTTGAAAGAAGACGAATTCAAAGTCTACAAACTCATTTGGCAGAGGTTCGTTGCTTCGCAGATCATGCCTGCGGTCTTCGATCAGACCACGGTGGACATTGATGCCAAGTCAGGCGCGGAAACATTCTGGTTCCGCGTTACCGGTTCGGTTCTGAAGTTCGACGGTTTTCTCAAAGTTTACGAAGAGTCCAAGGAAGGCAAGGACGAAGAAGACGAAGAACTCAAGCACAAGCTGCCCGCGCTTGAGCCCGGACAGAAGTTAACGCTCAAGGCACTGAAACCAGAGCAGCATTTCACCGAGCCTCCGCCGCGCTACAACGAAGCTTCGCTGGTAAAGGAACTGGAAGAGCGCGGGATTGGTCGTCCTTCGACCTATTCGGCAATTCTGAGCACCATCCAGGAACGGCAGTATGTGCAAAAACTGGGCGGCAAGTTTACTCCTACGGAAATTGGCCTGGTCGTGACCGATCTGCTGGTTGAAAACTTTCCCGACATCTTCGACATCCAGTACACCGCCCGTCTCGAAGAAGAACTGGACGAGATCGAAGAAGGCAAGGAAACCTGGACCGACGCGCTATCCGGCTTTTACAAGAAGTTCGAGAAGGATCTCCGTTACGCCGCCAAACACATGGAGAACATCAAGCGGATGGAGAAGCCTACGGACGAGAAGTGCGAGCGCTGCGGTTCGCCGCTGGTGATCAAGTGGGGCAAGCACGGTTCGTTCTACGCTTGCAGTTCGTACGACAAAGAAGATCCCAACAGTTGCACCTTCACCAAGGAAAATCCCATTAACTTGCCCGACCTGGATTCCGCCGACCTGCAGGAAACCACCCAGGAAGAGTATTGCGAAAACTGTGGCCGGGTGATGGTGCTGAAGCGCGGACGCTTCGGCCAGTTCATGGCGTGCACCGGATATCCCGATTGCAAGACCACGCGCCGGCTCGATCAGGGAAAGAAAGTTCCTGACATTCCGCTGGACGAAGTGTGCCCCAAGTGCGGCCGGAATATGATGATTCGCCACGGCCGCTATGGCGAATTCACCACCTGCAGCGGATATCCAGAGTGCAAGTACGTGAAGCAGAACTTCATCGGAGTGAAGTGCCCGCTCTGCAAAGAGGGCGAGTTGGTTGAGAAGCGGGCGCGCAAGGGAAATACATTCTACGGCTGCGGAAATTATCCCAAGTGCAAGTTCACCTCGGCCCACAAGCCGATTCCGGAGAAGTGTCCGAGCTGCGGGAGCGAATATCTGGTGGAGAAGTTTTTGAAATCCGGCCCGGTCATTGCCTGTCCTAATAAAGAGTGCGAGTATGAACGAGCCGCGCCCGTAGAAGCCGCAGCCGTTGGTTCGTAAGCCTGTCGTGGTTTCCGCTCCGGAAGAAATTGAATCCTGCAGGTGAGCCGCTCATCCACTACTGTGTCAGGGCGGAGCCCCGTAACAACCAATCCGAAAATTAATCTAAGAGGAGAATGAGCATGGCTGATAAACCGACGAGTACTGATGCTGAACTGATCCTTAAACTCTACGATCTTCGCCGTGAAGCTGAGATGCGAAAGGCGCGTAACTGGTGGTTGACCTTCTCGCCCGAGTCCGTCGATGACTTTATGAAAGTCGGCATGGCAATGGGCACCCAGGAGAATAATTGGCTACGCCAGGTCACCGGCTATTGGGAGATGGCTGCGTCGCTGGTGTTGCACGGAACTTTGAACCAGGATCTCTTTATGGAAGGAAGCTTCTCGGGAGAAATGTTTGTAATATTCGGTAAGATCCAACCCTTCCTGAAGGAATTGCGCGAAAAAATGCAAAGCCCGACCGCTTTCGGCAACATGGAAAAAGTGATCATGAATGCCAAGGGCGGACCGGAACGCCTGAAGCAGACACAAGAGCGTATCGCCATGTTTCGCAAAATGACGCAAACCGCGAAGGCCCACTGACCGTGATTTGGTTATTGTGTAATCGGGTAATTGGTTTTTCAATTACCCGATTACCAAATTCCTCAATTACCAAATTCTCCTACGAAATATATTCGCGGATGTACTCATCCTTCGAGTGCGCCAACTCGTGCGCGTCGCCGTCGAAGATCACCTTCCCGTCGCGGAGAATAAGAAACGCCATGGGAACTTCACCACGGTCTCCTGGCGGTAGCGGCCGCATTTCGTTCGCCTTGCGATCGAAGTAGTGCGTCGCCATAACGAAAGCGTCTTGCAGCCGATGGGTCACCAGCAGCGAACTGGTCTTGTAAACGTCGCGCTGTTTCACAATCAGTTGGATGATGGTTGTGGAAGTGACCGGATCGAGACCGCCGGTCGGAGAATCATAGAGCAGAATCTCGGGCTGCGTGATAATCGCCCGCGCAATGGCGACCCGGCGACGCATTCCTCCCGAGAGTTCTGAGGGAAACTTGTCCACCGTGTCTTCCAACTCCACGAAGCTCAAGGCTTCCCGGACCCGCTTTTCAACTTCCTCGTCGGAAACGTTTCCCTCTTCGAGCAGCCGGTAGCCGACATTGTCCCGAACCGAAAGCGAATCGAAGAGCGCGCTTTCCTGGAAAACCATCCCAATCTTTCGCCGCAACTCGAATAACGCATCTTCCTTCATCTGGGTCACGTCATCGCCCAGAACAAAGATGTGTCCGGCATCTGGTTTCAACAATCCCAAGGTCAATTTGAGGATCGTGGTTTTTCCGGAACCCGCGATGCCAAAGATGGCCTTGGTTTCCCCTTTCGGCAGACAAAAAGAAATTCCGTCGAGCACCGGCTTGTCTTCGAAAGCGATGGACACATTCTCGAACACCACGGCATTGGCTGCGGCATCCGGTTGGGATGGCAGATGCTGTTCGATCGCGGCAGGAGGTGCGGCCATGTTTAGCGATACGCGAAAACCGCCATCAGAAACTTGGTTATGAACAAGTCCACCACAAGAATCAATACGGAAGACGCGACCACCGCCTGCGTGGTTGCCCGGCCCACCCCTTGCGTTCCACCTCGCGCCGTCATTCCGTAGTAACAACCGACGGTGGCAATAATGAAGCCGAAGAATAACGGCTTCATCAGGCCCATAAAAACATCCTGGAACACAAGCGTCTGGTATGCAGTATTCCAGTATTGGCGCCAATCAAGTCCGAACAGCAAGACGGCGACAGCCGCGCCGCCGATCAATCCCAACAAGTCAGAGATGATGGTCAGGAAAAAGAGCATGACCGTCGTCGCAACGACCCGCGGGGTCACCAACTTTTTCATCGGGTCTGTACCCAGGGCGCGCATGGCATCAATTTGTTCGGTCACGACCATGGAACCCAGTTCGCTGGCCATGCCAGAAGCGTTTCGGCCGGCAACCATGAGCCCGGTGATGATGGGGCCAAGCTCGCGCACCATGCCCACCGACACCAGTTGCCCGATCAACGAAAGCGAGCCAAACCTTTGCAGCGTGTTGGCACTGTTCAAAGCCAGTTCGGCGCCGATGGACAACCCGGTGAGCACAATGATGGGGAGCGATCCGTAACCGATCAGATCGGCCTGCTGGATCGTGTCGGCGAGGTAACGAGGCTGCCGGAACAGGTTGGCAATGGATTGTCCCGCGAGCTCGGTGTAATCCTGTACCGTCTGGACGGTGTCTTTGGCGAATTCCGTGGGGGAGATCAGTTCCATGCGAGCACTTTCCGCACTATAGCAGAGGGCGAGGAAGCTTTCAGCTCTCGGCTTTCAGCAAGAAATGCGTGCGCAATGCCCGAGCATCCAAGCTCGACCGGCGGCTGTTTAAGGATGGGGCAAGCCTGTGTAAGCTGATAGCTGATAGCCGAAAGCTGAGAGCTTATTCTCTCGCTTTCTTCTTGATATCGATGCTTAAACGCTTGATTTTCTGATTCAAGGTGGAAAGGGGAATGTGGAAGCGTTCCGCCGCGTCGGTCTGGTTCCAGTTACATTTCTCCAGCATCTCAACGATGATCTGACGCTCGCAATCTTCCATGATGTCGAACAGTGACGCGTCCGCGCGCCGCTCTAGGACGGAAAATGCCGCGGCTCGACCCGCGATGTGGTCGGGAAGAAGTTCTGGTCCAACCTCGACACCCACGGAGAGCACAACTGCGCGCTCGATGACATTCTCCAGTTCGCGTACGTTGCCCGGCCAGGAATAGGTCAGAAGCGGGCGCAGCGCTTCCGGGGTTATGCGCCGCGTCGGGCGCTCATTTTCTTCCGAGTATCGGTTCAGAAAGAACCCTGCCAGCAACGGAATATCCTCTTTACGCTGGCGAAGCGGTGGAAGATCAATGGTGATGACGTTCAGGCGATAAAAAAGATCTTCGCGAAATTTGCCTTCGCGGACCTGCTGTTTCAAGTCCACGTTGGTCGCGGCAATAATTCGCACGTCCACCTGAAGTTCGTGGACCCCGCCCAGATGCATGAACCTCCGGTCCTGCAGCACTCGCAGGATCTTGCTCTGGGTGTCCAGGCTCATGTTGCCGATTTCATCCAGAAAAAGCGTGCCCTGGTCGGCAATTTCAAACAAACCCTTCTTCGAAGCGATCGCGCTGGTGAACGCCCCTTTCACATGTCCAAACAAAATGGATTCCAGCAGATCGGGCGGCATCGAGCCGGTATTGACCGGTACGAAAGGCCGATCGCGACGCGGCGAGTTCAAATGGATGGCCTTGGCAATAAGTTCCTTGCCAGTTCCGCTCTCCCCCTGCAACAGCACCGTGGAACGGCTGGGAGCGACCTGGGCGACCAGGTCGAAAATCTTCAGCATGGGCTCGCTTTTGCCCACGATGTTCTCGAAGTTGTAACGTTGCTTGAGCGCGCGCTTGAGTTGGACGTTTTCTTCTTCCGCGCGATGCCGCGCAACCGCCGCCCGCACATCCGCCAGCAATTTTTCGTTGTCCCAGGGTTTCTGAACAAAATTTGCCGCTCCCGCCTGCATCGCCCTGACCGCATTTTCGACCGTTCCGTAGGCGGTAACCATAATGATCGAGAGCCCCGGATCCTGCACGCGAATTTCGGCCAATAGATCCATACCGTGGCGATCGGGCAGCGCCAGGTCGAGCAGCACCAAATCGAAGCTTCGTTCGCCGATGCGCGCCAGGCCCTCTTCACCCGTCGCCGCAGATTCCACCCCGTAGCCTTCAAGTTCCAGCAGCGTTTCCAGCGATTCACGGATTGCGGCCTCGTCGTCGATGATCAACACCGAGCCTGCCGTTGGAATCGAAGTCTCTCGTGAGCGCACGATTACCGCTGCCTCAGACATTGACCGCCTTCCTCGTCAGAGGGAAATCAAGGTAGAACGTAGTGCCTTCACCGGAGCGGCTCTCCACCCGAATCTTCCCAGCGTGCTCCTGAATGATGCCGTAGGTTACGGACAACCCTAATCCGGTGCCTCGCGGCTGACCTTCACGAGGTGTCGTCTTGGTGGTGAAGAACGGGTCGTAAATCCGGTGTATGTGTTCCTGCGCAATGCCGGTGCCGGTATCGGAAACCATCACGCTGACGCTGTCGCCATTTGCCGTAGCTATCCGCAGAGTTCCGCCATTGTTCATCGCATCTTTGGCATTCAGGAACAGGTTCAGGAAAACCTGCTGCAGCCGCCCCGCATTCCCGCTGATCGGCGGGAGCTGCGTGCTCCGCTCATCTTGCACCTTGATCCGCGTCACCTTGAACTGGTGCTCCAAAAGCGCCAGCGTATCCGAAATGATCTTGTTGACATCGACCGCGGTGAACTCGGTGCCGCTGGTGCGCGAAAAATTCAGCAGGTTGTTGACGATCTCGGAAGCCCGGAACGTCTGACGCGTGATTTTTTCCAGAAGCGCACCCTTTTGCGGATCAGTCTGCAATTGTTTCGAGAGCATCTGCGCATACGAGGAAATAACCGCGAGAGGCGTATTCACCTCGTGCGCCACACCCGCCGCCAGCAGCCCGATGGACGAAAGCTTGTCCGCCTGCGAAAGTTGCGCCTCGAGTTCAATACGCTCCGTGATGTCATCCATGATGATCAGCCGCCCAACCACGCTGAAGTCTTTCGTGACCAGGGGCGCGATGGCTACATTCACCACCCGGCTTTCTCCCGTGGGAGTCCCCAGCCGGAACTTGTACAAGTTGTGAATGCCCGGATTCTGCCGCACCCGGTAAAACTCTTCCGTGAATGCCGCCGGGAAAACCTCGCCCAAAGGCCGCGTCAGCGCCTGCCAGCGGGGCAGCGCGTACATCACTTCCATCTGCGAGTTCCAGGACTCGATGCGGTCGGCCAGATCGACTGCCAGCACGCCCACGTTGATCGACTCCACGATGTTTTCGTTGAAGTCTTTCAAGCGCTCGTACTCGGCAACCTTCAGCTGCAGCGACGCGTACAAACGCGCATTCTGGATGGCAATCCCCAGATAACCCGCCAGCGTCTCCAGCAGCTCAACGTCTTCGCTGGTCAGGAAATCCCCTTCCACTGTCTTGCCCAAACCAAGTACGGCGATGGTGTGCTTCTGGGCGCGGCAGGGAATGTAATAGTTGAGATCCAGCTTGGCGATGGCCTGCTGAGCATTCACGGTCTCCCTCGGAACGTGGTGGGTGTTGTCGAAAAACAAATGCCCCACTGCATCTTCCGGCCGCGGCGTGCCCAGGAAACTCAAATCCAAGCCGCTGGTTTGCGTCATCCCGAACGACTTGGCCAGCAAAAACTGCTGAGACGTATCCCCGTCCGACAGGAAAACCGCCATGCGGTCAACCAGCAGGGTTCGCGACAAGCGATCCACTACCGCGCTCAGCATCTTGTCCAGATCGGTTTCCGAGTTCAATTCGCGTCCGAACTCGATCAGGGTTTTCCGGTAATCGTAACGGGTGCGATAGAAAAACTGGTCGATGCGCACCTGAATCCATTTGCGCACCGGATCAAACAGCAGCGCCGTCGCCACAATCGCCAGCACCAGGCCGATCGGCCCCGTACTCGGCACCTGCAGGTGGACGAGTTCGGCCACGCCCGCTACCACGGCAAAATACGCCCCTGCAATCGCGCCCGCCGCCAGCGTGTACACCATGCCGCGCTTGAAAATCAAATCCACGTCCATCAACCGGTAGCGGAAGATGGCATAGCCGAAAGTCAGAGGCAGAACTCCCAGCGACAGCACCGAGACCTTCATGGCCGTCGTCGGCATTACCCCCATCAGATACGGCACCACGTAGAAAAGCGTGAACGGCGTGATCGCCAGAATCGTGCCCCGCGTCACCCACTTCAACTGTTGCCGCAGGATCGTTGTCCCCGCCCGCCGATAGTTGTACAGCAGCACTCCCGCGGCGGCGATGAAGAATATCGCCTGGCAGCCCATCTCCAGGCGGTCAAGGTTCCAACGCAGCACCTCGCTGGCCTTGAGGAACGTGACGGCCAGAACATGCACGCTCAACAGCAGCAGCCCCGGAATGTAGATGCCGGCGACCACCCAGGGATGCCGGCGGACGAACCAGTGTCGCTCCGGAAAAGTCAGCACGAAATGCAGAAACAAAGCAGCCTGCAGCAGCCCAGCCGCGACATTGCCCCAGTAAATCGTCCAATCAAACCCGTTGAATTTTCCCGTGTAGTGAAACGCGTAGGAAATAAACGAGACCAGGCAAAAGATATAAAAGTGGGTCGAGCCCGGCGCAGTCCAGCGCCGCAACAGCACATACAGGCCGATGCCAAGATAGATCAGGCCAATCAGCCGCAGCCAGTTGTATTGGGACCGCTCCGCTGGAACCGGAATCAATACCACATCCACCGGGACCGATTGCCGCACCAGCGAGTATGTAGCCTTTGACCAGGCCCCCACGCGATACAGTTCGTGGGTTCGAGCCGCTGTAGTATTTACTTCGTGCTGATCGATCGCAGTAAGCTGATCGCCTACCTTGATGCCGGCTCGAGTCCCCGGTCCCGGGGTTTCAACCCGGTCGGCGGTAAGCCTGCCCTGATGCTCAAACCACCAAACCCCGTCGTCCGGAACCTGGAATTGACGCTCCGCCGAGAGGTTGTAACCGGCATAAACCACGGCAGCCGTGGTGAGCAGGGCCAGCAGGATGGCCGTGAATCGGATTTGAAACTCCCTGTTCATCCGCCGTGCAGGCTCCGCCGTCCGCAGGGACAAAGTATCCTGCCGCCGCATCTGCACTTTCGCTGCCATCAGGGGAGACATCCGGCCGCCTTTAAGAAGCCTCAATACAACAGCTTCCAGTATTATAGAGGCCTAGCCATAACAAGGCTATGTTTTTTGGAATATCGGATGTGATATTTTGTAAGGTGCTGGCTAAGAGAGTGTTAGCTTCAGCAGGAACAAACTGGGAACTGAGAACCGGCAACTGGTTTTCATTTCGGCAGCATTTGAAGGAACGACGGTCGAGCTACGCACGCCTTCTTAGGCTCAAAGGCTGGAATGCCGCATTGCCGAGGAATCCTTGTCCGCCCGGTGTAAAATTCACCTCGTGATCTTTTGGTGGTTTGCCTTCCTCAGAGGAATGGACTCATGGATCTCAAAACAGAGTACGCCACGCTCGCGGTTGACGATGGAACCTCGATGCGGGGTTACGTCGCCCGCCCCGCGGCGGCTGCAGCTTCGCGGGGCCTGATCGTTTGCCAGGAAGCTTTCGGGGTGAACCCTCATATCCGTCAGGTGACCGAGCGGTTTGCGCAGCTCGGATTCCTCGCCATCGCCCCGGAACTGTTCCATCGCACCGGTCCGGGATTCGAAGGCCGCTACGATGATTTTGCTTCCGCAACAGGCCACATGCGTGCGCTGTCCGATGACGGAATGGCGGCGGATCTGCGAGCGGCGTACGCATGGCTGACCGCGAACGGCGGGGGCGCGCATTTCCCAGTCGCCGCAGTCGGCTTCTGCATGGGAGGCCGCGCCGCAATCCTGGCGGGGCTGACCGTACCGGTCGCGTGCGCCATTTCGTTTTACGGCGGCGGCATCGCGCGCAACCCGAATAATCCCGGCCTGTTAGATCGCATCGGCGAGTTGCGCGCGCCCGCACTGCTTTTCTGGGGAGGGCGCGACCAACACATTGGACCCGATCAGGTTCGAGCCGTGACCGATGCATTGCGCCAGGCGGGGAAGAACTACATCAACGTCGAGATCTCCGCCGCCGACCACGGTTTCTTCTGCGACGCCCGCTCCAGCTATAACCCGGTCGCCGCCGCACAGGCCTGGGCGTTAACTGTCGCCTTCCTCGATACCTACACACAACGTGCCGGGAGAGATCGTGCTTCGGGGATAATTACTGATGTGTAAACATGAACGGAATCAGGTTTACTCTCTAATATCGGGTATATAGCCAAAAAATTGCGTTTTCGGTCTAGATCTATGAAAACAAAGGGGCCGCCTCGGAGATACCTACGTAAACTATCCCTTCTAAAGGACTTACAGAATCGATGTCCTCTGGCAGAGGATGTCTTTCTAACGTAGGTCTATGACGATAGCAGCTATGTCGTCGCCGCGGCCGCACGCGCGGCACACGCCCTCGTCGCGTGCCAGTCAAATTGCCAAAGAGCGGGAACATTTTATCGTTGTTATCAGACAGCTAACAGCGTAATCACTATTTTATCTGCACGGCGGCGGGAGGTCAACAGGAAAATGTGGCTGGCTACCATGTGTACGGGCCAAGAGTTCTTGACGCACGGCACGTCCTACCATAGCAAATCGGCCACAATTAATGTGTCGGTTGTCACAGCTTGGTGACCCTCGCCACTGTGATGATGAGGAAGCCGCGATAGCGGCGCAAGAATCCAGCCCACGGCGCAAGCCGTGGGTAGGCAAGAACGAAGGGAGAAGCCCCGGCAGGGGCGAAAGGCGACTGTCTCATACTTCTGGCAATATTCTGCTGCATCTGATCTTCAGCACCCAAGGACGGCGTCCTCTGATTAAGCCAGATTTTCGCGCTAATCTATTTGCCTACCTCGGAGGCATCGTCCGCGAAATTCATGGAACCCCACTGATCATCAACGGCACAGCTGATCACGTTCATATGCTGCTCCGCATTCGGCCAGCCCAGTCCGCTGCGGACATCGTCCGTGTCGTCAAAGCGAACTCGTCAAAATGGGCTCGCGCGAAATGGAGCTCAGACTTTGCTTGGCAAACCGGCTACGGAGTATTCAGCGTCAGCGAATCGAACGTCACAGCGGTTAAGAAATACATCGCTGAACAAGAGGAACATCACAAAAAGCAGTCGTTTCAGGAGGAGTTCTTAGCGTTCCTCAAGAAGAACCACGTCGAGTACGATGAGAGATACATTTGGGGCTAGCTTCTTTCGCCCCGGCTGGGGCTTGTCCGTTATCGCTTCTTACCCACGGCTGACGCCGTGGGCTGCATTCTTGCGCCGCTCCGCGGCTGACTTGTGAGCTTGTCAAAGAAGTGTAACGGCGAAGTGGCGTATGCGGCCCTCCTTTGCTAATTGGCCTGGGCTATCCTTCCGCGAGGTGGTGACCTTACCTCGGCGTGCCCCAAAAAATGAGGGAGAGCCGAAGCTCTCCCCGCAGAGATGCGAAAGAGGCGATACTCTTACATAGAGTTGCAGCAGAGAAGAAGTTGCCTTACGCAACCAGAGAGTCGCCATGAACAGCGCATTGCCCGCCGCTATCAATTCGCAGCACGAAGTTCCCATCGCCGAACAATGGATCACTCTGGACGCCCCAGACAGCCCCCGCATGCGCTATCTCAGCGCCGGCTCGGGCCCGCCACTGCTGCTGGTCCACGGCCTGCTCGGATACTCGTTCTCCTGGCGATTCACCATTCCCGCTTTGGCGCAGCACGCGACGGTTTACGCCATCGATTTGCTGGGAACCGGCTTCTCCGATCGGCCGCCGGGCCTGGACTGCTCTTTTAAGGCAAGCGCTCAACGTTTGCTGCAGTTCATGGACAAGGCGGGTGTCGAATCCTGCGATCTTCTGGGCACGTCCCACGGTGGCGCGGTGTCGATGATGGCGGCGGCGCTGGCGCCGGAGCGCATTAGACGCTTGATTCTGGTGGATCCCGTCAATCCCTGGTCTGCACACGGAAAGCGCTTGACCGTTTTTCTCAGCAACCCGCTGATTGCGCCGCTCTTTGTGCATTTCACTCCTCATGTGCGAAGCCTGCAGGCGTACTATTACCGCCGCATGTTTGGCGACCCGCGCCGCATTCCGCCGGATAGCATCGAAGGCTACCGCAAGCCCATGCGTATTCCCGGTTCCTACCAATACGCATTGGCCGTGACCCGCACCTGGAACCGCGACCTGGGAGAATTGGAATCCATGTTGCCGCGCATCGCTGACCTGCCCATTCTGCTGATGTGGGGCAGCTTGGACACTGCGGTAGATCCCGCGTCAGCCGCGCCGTTGCAGCAGCGGTTCAAGAATTGCCGGCTGGTGATGTTCGAGGGCGTGGGACATCTTCCCTACGAAGAAATTCCCCAAGAATTCAATCGCGCCTTGATCGAGTACCTGTCTTCAAACTCGCATTGATGCATCGTGAAGCCGGTGCTAACCTCGAAGTCAGACCACTGCAAATGAAGCCGGCCAACACTCCGGGGCTTTCCGCGATCCAGCGATTCTCTCGTTTCCTGCACCTCGATATTCCCGAGGTGTGGGTGCGCTTCCTGCTGGCGATTGTGGGCTTGACCCTGGCTTTCGGCGCTGCGCTATTTTCCACGGTTTCGCGAGAGGCGGGAAACTTCTGGGCGACTCTGGTGCTGGCCTCCATTGCGCTGTTGCTAGCCGTCATCGTGGGATTGACTACGGTGCCGTATCTCGCCCGCCGCGTCGCCGGCGCCCGCGTTCGCAACGCTTTCGACTTCGACGTTACCCGCGTCGGAATCGTATACGTTGCCATCGTGCTGGTAATTGGGATCGCCGCTCTGAATACGGGCAATAACCTGCTTTACATCGTAGTCGCCGCGCTGCTGGGCGCGATTCTGGTGTCTGGCTTTGCTTCCGCCTTGGTGTTGCGCGATTTGGAGTTGGATGTCCGTCTGCCGGAGCACGTGTTTGCGGGCCGGCCGATGCTCGGCAGAATCGTGCTGCGAAATCCGCGGCGCTGGTTGCCGTCGTTTTCGGTGAATGTGGTCTCGCTAAAGAAAGACAGCGTTGCCAAACATTGGCAGTGGATGCCGGCGGTTTTTGCCCTGCCGCCGGGACGCTCCCCGGAAAAGCAGTGGATTCAGTTTCGGGATTACAAGCTTCGGCGAGTATCGAAGATCGAAGATCCGCCGCGGATTTTTGAAGGGTCGGCGTATTTCCCCTATGTTCCTGCCGGCAGCGAACTGAAAGCAGACCTGGAACTGCGCTTCGATCACCGCGGATGTTATCAGCAGAAGAGCTTTGGCCTGGCGACGCGCTTTCCTTTCGCATTCCTGACCAAGACCCGCCATGTGCCGTTGGCCCGCGAGATCATTGTGTATCCGCGGGTGGAACCAGCGGACGAGTTTTTTGAGGTTCTGCCCATGATCACCGGGGAGTTCGAAACCTTCGCGCGGGGCCGGGGCGATGACTTGTATCTGATTCGGGAGTACATGCCGGAGGATTCCGCCCGGCA
>Ga0182014_10000245_pt1 | contig 69304 bp, 58 predicted proteins | sample 612S2DmetaG_FD_120489 | JGI IMG/M metagenome (GOLD analysis project Ga0182014, IMG submission 120489) | Permafrost microbial communities from Stordalen Mire, Sweden - 612S2D metaG | ecosystem: Environmental > Terrestrial > Soil > Wetlands > Permafrost | place: Sweden: Stordalen | collected...
CGCCAACACCGCTATGCGGCGCGCGCCGGTGATCCCGTGCACCGAGATATCCGGCCGCACCACGTCTACCAGGCCTTCCCGCAGCAGCGTCTGAAAAAATCCGGGGTCGCCGATCCCGCGCCCGAACCCCAACGGCGTCACGGCTTGCGCCGAGATCTTGCGCAACGCTTCGAGATTGGAGACGGAGCACGGTTCGTCGAACCAGAGCGGGTGACTGCTTTCGACGGTGGCCGCAACCGACGCGGCGTCCGACGGCGTCAGCCGGCCGTGGCCGTCCAGCACGAAATCCCGGCCTTCACCCAGTTCCTTCAGCAGTGCATGCACCTGGTCCTGATAAGCCCTGCCCTGATTCCGCGCCGCGGGCGGCGGGACGCGCACAGCCACGGCATGAAAACCGGGAGCGGCGGCCGAATCCGTGAACGCCCGGATTTTGTTGCGCGTGGGCCCTCCCAACACGCGGCAGACCGGCGCGCGGCACGCCTTCCCGAGAATGTCGAGCATGGCCATATCCAGAGCGCCGGCCAAAGGCGTGGACGCGTCGATGGCGGCGTAGAGCGTGGCCGGCCGGCCGATCCACTCTTTCTCCAGCGCTTTGGTCTCCGGCCCGGAAGCCTGCGCGCACTCGCCCCATCCGGTCAACCCGGAACCGGTCTTCACCCGGACCATCGCGTATCGATTCCCCGACACCGGTTCGCGGAGGGGAAACCAGCGGATCTCCGCGATGACATGGGGTTCACTAGACGGCGCTGCGGCCACGACTTGCGGCACAAACCCGCCGGCGAGCCGTGCCCTGCGCCGCGCGATGGTTACATTCGCAGCCATTTTTCCTCAATCACAATACCACGAACGCCGCCGGGACATGCTCCATCAAGGGGCCGTGTATTGCTCCAACAATCGCAGAAACAACCGATAGTCGTCGAGTGAAACTTCGGGGGGAGTCTGGTGGTCGACGCTGGGAAGAAACCCGCCCGGCCGCATCAACGGGACCAGCCGCTCGAACTCCTTTCGCATGGCGGCCTCGCCAAGGTGCATCACCAGTTTGTTGTAGTGGCCCACCATCCTCAGCTTCGGATACAACTCACGCAGCGCCATGCCATCGACGGCGGCCTGCCGTTCGAGCGGCAGCACGCCCTCGACTCCGACGGCTTGCAGCCACGGCACGAGCCGGGTCACATCGCCGTCGGTGTCCACGATGGTAATGGCGTTCATGTCCTTGATCCGCTCCAGCAAGCGAAGGTAATAGGGAGTCAGGAACTGGTCGCAGATGCGGCGGGAAACCATGGGTCCATGGTTGTAGGACATGTCCTCGGCGATAGTTGTAAACGTCGGTACGCAGGCGCGGCGGATTTGTTCCAACAGGCGCAGGTTGAACTCCAGCAGATCCTGGTTGATGCGGTGAATCAGTTCCGGCTGATCGTAGTAGGCCAGCATCAGCTTCTCGAATCCGAGCAGGGTGCGGGGAAACCAGAAGAACCCTTCGAGCGTGGTCCATACCACGACTTGGCCTTCCGCCTGTCTTTTGGCCCAGGGCTGCATGGCGGAAATGGCGGAACCGTGGTCGGGATAAAGCGAAGGCCGGATGCGCAGGTAGTCGTCCATGTTGGAGACGGTGCCCTCGACGTGATGCTGGACAGCCTCGATGGTCGGCTGGGTGGTGCTGAACCAGAACTGCTTGTAGGGGTCCAGGCCGAAGTGCTGCGAGATGGCGAAGACATCGTTCAATTGCGCCGGCAAGCCCTCGCGATGCCAGCGGTCGATGGTGAGGTCCCACCACATCGCCCATTCCCATCGAGGCAGCCGGTCCACCGGCTGGAAATTCATGAGCGCCCGAAAGCGCTCCACATGGTTCATCGTAAAATCCCTGGCTTGCCGGGCAAGCGCAAAATGCGAAGCCAGGCGCCCCTTCCACGCACATGTTAGCCGAAAAACCGGGGCGGCGGGAGATGTTATTATTTCGGATGTCATCGCCTTTTAGCCGCGAAGCCGGAAACCGGCAACGATGGTTTCGCGGCATCGCGCGCGGCGGAGTCGCTTGAGTTTCCATCCGAATGCCGATCGCAAGCGCCCAACTTGACCGTCCGCAAGCGACCCGCTGGCTGATTGCCATCGCCGTGATGTCCAGCGCCGTGATGGAGGTGCTGGACACCTCGGTTGTGAACGTCAGCCTGCCGCACATAGCTGGAAGCCTCTCCGCCACGGTGGACGAAGCGACGTGGGTTTTGACCTCCTACCTGGTGGCCAACGCGGTGATCCTCCCGATTACGGGATGGCTGGCGAACTTCATCGGCCGCAAACGGCTGCTGCTGACCGTGGTGACCGGATTTACTCTGTCGAGCGTGTGTTGCGGCCTGGCCCCGAGTCTTCCCATGCTGATTTTTTTTCGCGTCCTTCAAGGCACGACGGGCGGGGGATTGCAGCCGCTTTCGCAGGCGATCCTGCTGGAGGAGTTCCCAGGGGAGGAACGCGGCAAGGCGATGGCCTTCTGGTCACTGGGCATCATCGCGGCGCCGATCCTGGGACCGACCCTGGGCGGCTGGCTTACCGACACATATTCCTGGCGCTGGGTATTTTACATCAACCTGCCCATCGGCATCGCCAGCCTGATTATGATCTCGCTGTTTCTTTACGATCCGCCCTATATTCGCCGCGGCAGCATGCGCGTGGATCTCTGGGGCCTGGGCATGCTGGCGGTGGGCATGGCGGCGCTGCAGATCATGCTGGACAAAGGCCAGGAAGAGGATTGGTTTGGCTCCAATCTCATCGTGATGCTGGCCGTGATCGCGGGGATCATGCTGCCGGCCTTTGTGATCCGGGAACTCTTCGTCGAGGCGCCGCTGGTTCGTTTCCGGCTGCTGAAATACCGGAGCTTTGCCTGCGGCATCGGACTGGCCACGGTGCTGGGATTCGTCCTCTATGGCAGCCTGGTGCTGTTGCCGCTGTTTATGCAGACGCTGCTAGGTTGGACGGCCGTAACGGCCGGCCTGTGGACCAGCCCGCGCGGGGTCGGCACGGCGATCTGCATGCCGCTGGTCGGATACCTGTTGGGCAAGGGATGGGACGGCCGCAAGATGATGGTGTTCGGCTTCGCCGTGGCCAGCATGGCGTTCTTCGGCTACTCGCACATGAACCTGCAGTCGGGAACGTGGGATATCCTATGGCACCAGATCAACCAAGGCGCAGGCATGGCGTTCGTCTTCGTGCCGCTGACCGTGTTGACGATGGATCCGATCCCGCAGGCGGAGACCGGCTATGCCACAAGCCTTTATAGCGTGATGCGGAACGTCGGCTCCAGCGTGGGCGTCTCCTTTGTCACGACCTTCGTTGCGAGGAGGTCCCAGTTTCATCAGTCGGTGCTGGTTGCGCACGTGACGCCGTATAGCCTGCAAACGGAACAGATGCTGGCGCAGAGCCGGACCATGCTCTCCGGCCGCGGTTCGGACTGGGCCACGGCGGGGCGCCAGAGTCTGGGTCTGCTGTATGGCGTAGTCCAGCAGCAGGCTGCGTTGTTGAGCTTCGTCGAGGCGTTCCGCATCATGGGCCTTTTGTTCCTGGCTGTCATCCCGCTGATTTTCCTGATGCGGAGGGCGAAACGGAACCGGGCCTCGGCGGAGACGCCATGAGGCCGCGGTTATGGCTGGCGCTTTACTCCCCGATCAGCCGGATCGATCCCACGCCGCCTTCCACGGTCACGCGAATGCGCACCGAGGCGTGCTGGTAGGCTTCGTTGACCCAGTGGCCTCCGGTCTTTTGGAGATTCCGGGCCTCAATGGATCCGATGCCGCCCGATGCTTCGGCATAAACGCCGACGGTCGCCGGGAGGTGGATGGTGGCTTCTCCCACGCCGCCGTGGATGCGGACGTTGTAATCGTGCCTGGGGGCGCCGCGCAGATCCATGTCGAGTTGGCCCACGCCCATGTCGACCTGGACGTCGCGCAACGGGAGGCTCCCCAGATCGAGTTGCGCGTGGCCGGCGCCGAAGCTCGCGCGGAGATACAGCGGCACTTCCCGGCTCAGGCGTAGGTCCCATTCGTACCGGTTGGAGCCGAAATGGAGGCCGTGCTCGCGGGGCTGGCGGATGCTGAGGTCCGCGCGCGTGCCCTGGAAATCGTAGCGAACCTCCGGTTTCCATCGGTCGATATTGTAGGTGAAATAGGTCTGGGCCAGTTTGCTGGTGCCGGTGCCCACTTTCAAGTCTCCGGCGCCCATGCGGAGGTCGAGATGGAGTTCTTCGACCGAACCGCGCTCGAACGAGCGGGCCTCGTACCGGGCCGGGCCGGCGCGATCCGACGTGACGACGCAACCGCACAGGAAAAGCACGGGGAACAACACACCGGCCGGGGCCGGGAAGCGTCTCAGATCCATGGCGCGCTCTCCACTCCCAAGAAAAGCCATACGCCGATGGGCGGGAGATTGTTCCGCGGTATATTCGGCGGCTTCCGCCACCCGATCGCCGCTCCGGCCATCTGCTATAACAACACTCATGGGAAATACCTTCACCCGCCGTGAGGCGCTGCTAGGCGTCACTGCGTCGGCCGGCGCCCTGGTTGCGGCCGCGGCGCAGGCGGCGATCGAGACCCACATTCACCTCTTCGATCCCGCCCGCGTCCCCTATGCGCCGGACGCGCCCTACAAGCCTGCCGCCTATACGCTGGAAGATCATGTGAAGCTGGTAGAGGCCGCCGGCCTGGCGCATTCGATCATCGTTCAACCGGAGCCTTACCAGGACGATCACCGCTATCTGGAATACTGCTTCGCCCACGAGCCGAGGCCGGGGTACTTCAAAGGAACGTGCCTGTTCGATCCGCTGCGCGAGGACACCCCCGGCCGGATGCGCGCCCTGGCCCAACGCTGGCCGAAGCGCATCGTCGCCCTGCGCATCCACGAAATGTCGATGACGCCCGAGGCCGGCGGCCCCATTCGCAATCGCGATATGAAGGATCCCCGCATGCTGGCCTGCTGGCAGGCGGTGACCTCGATGGGGATGGCGGTGCAGATGCACTTCATACCGGCGCAGGCGCCCAACATCCGCGCTCTGGCGGCGAAATTCCGCGAAACCACGGTGATTCTGGATCACATGGGCCGGCCAGGGCAAGGCACGGAAACCGAATACGAGGAAGTGCTGAAACTGGCAGAGCTGCCACGCGTGATCCTGAAGTATTCCAATTGGGGAGAATACAAAGGCGACCTGAGCCGGCTGACCAAGCGGATCTACGACGCCTTCGGCCCGGAGCGCATGATCTGGGGCATGCTGGGCAACACGCCGGCGGAATACCGGAAGCAGGCGGCGCGTTTCGAGGAGTTGCTGGCGTTCGCTTCCCAAGCCGACCGGGCGAGAATTCGGGGCGGCAACGCGCAGCGGCTGTTCTTCGGCTGAGCCGGCATGTGGGCATGGTCAACCTGCGCCGCAGGGCCGCGGGATGATCCTACGCACTGAGCACGCGGTTTCGCAATTACGATCATGTGCACTCGGTACGTGTGTGCAACCGCTCCCTGGCGGTCGCGGCTCGGTTTGACTGACTTTCAGCGGTTGGCAGCGCTATTCCGAACGTGAGTACCCGGCAGGGCTGGGCTTAGGCCGGCCGGATAAACGCGTTGGCAAGGGCCGCGATAGCGCGCATCAGGCGGGTCTGATCGAGCGATGGGGGCAACGGAATGGAGAGCACCGGGCGATTGGTGCGCGGGTCGTCCGCAATCAGGTTCGAAAGCCCCTCGCCAGCAGGCGCGCTTTGCGCCACGGCGGCCAGCGATTCGAGGAATCGCACGCCGGTCTCGATCAGCCCGGCCGCGGCATGCTCGAATCCGGCCGGCTGAGACGCCGTTGCGCCCGCCGGTGGCTGCGGCGCCGGCGCAACAGGTTCCGGCACGGCTTCCATGGGAACGGGCTTGGCGGGAGGCTGGTCGATCACGGGTTTTGGCCGGCTTGGTTGATCGGCGAAGATTTCTTTGACCGACTGGAGGACGCTCTTCTTCCCCAGCGCCTCGAAGCTGACCTCGGCGGTGGGCGAATCGAAGACCCCGGCGAACAGGGATTTCTTCAGCTTCAGCGTTTCCCAGACGCGCTCTTCGATACTGCCCTTGGTCAGCAGGTGCACCACGTGAACCGGGTTGGCCTGGCCCATGCGGTGAACGCGGCCAATCCGCTGCTCGAGGCGAGCGGGGTTCCAGGGGGGCTCGAAATTAACGACCGCGGAAGCCGCCTGGAGATTCAGGCCAACGCCTCCCGCATCGGTCGAGAGGAACACGCGGCACTCGGCATCGCGGCGGAATTTCTCCATGAGCGCGCCGCGATTTTTGGAAGGCACGCCACCGTGGAGAGAGACGAATCCTATACCCAATTTCTCCAGTTCCCGGCCGGCCAGATGAGTCATGCGCTCATACTCGCTGAAGACCACCACCTTGCGGTTCTCTTCGATGGCCAACTCGCGAACGATCTCGCGAAACTCTTCGAGCTTGGGCGAATGGTTGGTTTTCTTATCGAAAAGAAAAGTGGAATCGCAGAGCATCCGCATGTTCTGCAGACAGCACATGATGCGCCGCAGGTCGATTTCCGAGAGCCAGCGCTGCCGTTCCCATTTGCGCATCAGCGCGGCCAGGATATCGTTCTGTTCCCAGTACGGCTCGGCTTGCTGCGGGGTCAGCGGAACGTGGAGAATCCGGTCGGTGCGCTGGGGCAGATCCTTGAGGACCTCCTGCCGGGTGCGCCGCAGCAGGATCGGCGCCAGTCGATCGTGAATTTTGTCGAGGCGGCGGTAGCCGATCAGGCGGCCGTTTTCGTCCTCGGTGCGATGCTCGTGAAGGAAGCGGAAGGCGGGGCCGAGACGGCGGCCGTCGATGAACTCCACCACCGAGAACAGCTCTTCCAGCTTGTTTTCGAGCGGGGTTCCGGTAAGCACGAAGGCATAGCGGCTTTTGAGTTGTTTGATGGTGCGCGCGGTGGCGGTGGCCCAGTTTCGAATGCGCTGCGCTTCATCGAGAATGATGAGATCGGGCGCCAGCTCGTGCATGTAGCGCACGTCTTTCAGAACCAGCTCGTAGCTGGAAAGGTTGAAGAACCTGGGCGAAGCATAGAGTTCCCGCCGGTGCGGCAGCAATCCGTCGATCACCTGCGCGGGGAGATCGGTGAACCTCTCGATTTCGGTTTTCCACTGGTACTTCACCGAGGCCGGCGCCACCACCAGCACTCTGGCAATGCCGCGGCGGCGGCGGAGCAATTCGGCAGCCGCGAGGGCCTGGACGGTCTTGCCCAAACCCATGTCGTCGGCCAGAACCACGCGGCCCCGGCAAGCGGCGAAAATGGCGCCCCGCTGCTGGTAGGGCAGCAGCTTGGTCTTCAGCACTCCATCGAGCGGATCTTGTCCACGGCGAAGCTTGGCGAGAAACCGGCGTTCCAGATCCAGTCCTTCGGCGAGCTCGTTTTCCCGATCGAGATATTCGAGCACATCGCTGTAGATGACCGCTTCCAGGTCGGCTTTGCGGAAGGCCTCGATCACCTGGTGAAAGCTTCGAAAATGCTCGGGCCGCAGCAGCCCGGCGGGGTCGAAGTACTGCTCGGCCAGCTTGAGCAGGATGGGCGATGGGGCAGCCGGCAGGCGCAACCGCACGTCGACCTTTTCACCGTACTGCAAAGAAATAGAGGCGCGCGCGCGGGCGTAAGCTTTACTTTCGAGCGCATAGCCGTGGCGCTTGCGGAGGCGCAGAAGAAGGGCCTCGATGTGCTTGCAGGTTCCCAAGGTATTGACGGCGAAGTCCGGGCACGAACAGTAATTCTCGAACAACCCCGGTCCGCGCATGGCGACGCGGTAGGTTTTTCCGCTGGCGGACTTGACGCGATAATCGCCATACGGCTCGCCGCCCGGCCGTTCCAAAATCCTGGCGATGGCATCGCGCGCCCGTTCCCGCCGTTCGGCAATCTGTTGCTCGACTAGCATTTGGCGATCTCCCGGCCCCCGGTAACGAGCCAGGATAGCAAAGTCCCGAGCGCGCTGTGCGGGACGCCCCGCGCCCGGTTGCGCCATCCGGCGAAGCGTGATACCTGAGTAACGAAGGGTGAACTATGCAGCGACGCAATTTTCTGAAGACGGCGGCCGCCAGCGGCGGATTGACGATTCTGCGCAGCGGGTTGCTGCGCGGCCAGACGGCGCCGAGCAACCGTCTGAACATCGCCCTGGCCGGGGTATGGGGCCGGGGAACGGCGCACTACAACGTGATGTGCAATGAGAACGTGGTGGCGCTGTGCGACGTGAACGATCTTCGCACCAAAGAGGCGCTCGAAATCTTCCCCAAAGCCAAGACCTATTGGGATTGGCGCCGCATGATGGACCAGAAGGACATCGAGGCGGTGATTATCTGCACGGCCGACCATCACCACGCTTTCATCGCCAACTGGGCCATGAATCGCGGCATGCACGTTTTCTGCGAGAAGCCCATGGGCATCACGGTGGACGAAGTGCGCACGCTGCGCGCGAATTATCTGAAGAATCGCGGGAAAATCGCGACCCAGCATGGCACCCAGCGGCACGCCTACCCGAATTTCGAGCGGCTGCGCGAGCTGGTTCTGGATGGCGCAGTGGGCGACCTCAAGACGATTCACGGATGGGACAGCCGGCAGCTTCCACGCCCGGGTTACCCCCAGGCGGAAGGCAAAGTGCCCGCCTCGCTGCACTACGAGCAGTGGATCGGACCTTCGCCCTACCATCCTTACACCCCGCAGTATTTCGGGGGCGGTAGCGGGATGAACTGCCTGTTCTGGAACATGTATCGCGATTTCGGCGTGGGCCAGATGGGCGACATGGGGGCGCACACCATGGACCTGCTGTGGAACTCGATCGATGCCGGCGCGCCCACCGCGATTGAGGTGGATCGGGAAGTGAGCGATAAGTTCAATCCCGATATCACGCCGGTGAAACTGAAGGTTTCCTTCGAGCACCCCGCCAACCAGTGGCGCGGGCCGGTGACGGTGGTGTGGTATCAGGGCGGGCTCAAGCCCAATCCGCCGAAGAGTTACATCGACATGACGGAGATTCCCAACGGCGCCATCTTCGAAGGCACCAAGGGCAGCATTCTGGCCGACTTCACCACCCGCATCATCATTCCCAACAACGACGATGGCGACCTGACCTATTACAAGCGGCGCGCGAAGAGCGACGTGTTGCCGTTGATTGAAGGCACCGGGCAGGTAACCCAGGGGCCTCCGCGCCCGGCAGCTCCGCGCCATGCGCCGCCGCCGCTGCCGCGCGGCTTCACCGCCATGCCCAGCGTCGAGCTGCAGGCCAACGGATTCCCGGCGGTGCAGTTCCTCGAAAACGGCTTGCCCGCCGACCTCGGCTTACCCAATACCGACGTGCGGCAGATCGCCGAGGCGGAACAGGCAGGCCGCGGCCCGAACCTGGGCGGCAGCCTCTTCCAGATGGAATGGGTTGACGCCTGCAAGGGCAAGAACAACGCCGTGACCCACGGCACCAGCACCAAGACGCACTGCGATTTCGATTATTCCGGTTCGATGATGGAGCAGATGTTGCTTGGCCTGGTAGCGCACCGCGCCGGCAAGCGCCTGGAGTACGACGGGGCGACGGGGCGGGTGACCAACGACGCCGCCTCCAACGATTGGCTGAAGCGCGGTTACCGCCCTGGCTGGACGCTCAACGGATAGCCGCGAAAACCCGCGCCGGGCGTTACAATCGGGCTTCCTCCCTGAGCGAGCCGCCGCGCACGCATGGGCCGCCTCGTCCTTCCGTTGTGGTAGAGGTTCCTGGAGACTCGAATGCAACCCGAACGGATGTTGTTGAGCGGCGATGAAGCGGTGGCGTGGGCCGCGCGCGATGGCCACGTCAAGTTGGGCACCGGATACCCGGGCACGCCGTCGACGGAGATTCTGGAAGCGTTCTCGGAACTGGGCGGGCAGGCGCAGTGGTCCCCCAATGAGAAAGTCGCGCTCGAAGTGGCTATCGGCGCGGCGTTCGCGGGCGCGCGCGCCATCTGCACCATGAAGCACGTCGGCCTGAATGTGGCCGCCGATCCGCTGTTTACGGTGGCGTACACCGGCGTCCAAGGCGCGCTGGTGATTGTTTCGGCGGACGACCCGGGCATGTCCTCCAGCCAGAATGAACAGGACAACCGGCGCTATGCGGTGGCCGCGGGCGTGCCCATGCTGGAGCCGGCAGATTCGCAGGAAGCCTACGATTTCACCCTGCTCGCGATCGAAATCTCCGAGCGCTGGCAGATCCCCGTGCTGCTGCGCATGACCACGCGCGTCTGCCATTCCTACACCGTGGTGCGCCCTCGGCCCCCGGTAGCGCCGCCGCCCGCGGCGCATTTCGAGCGCGACGTGGCGCATCGCGTAATGATCCCCGCCTACGCGCGGCCAGCCCATGTACGGCTGCGCCAGAAGCTCGACGCCATCGCTCAGTGGAACGAAACCGGCGGGCCGAACCGCGTGATTGAAGGCACCGGCGCGCGCGGCATCATCACCTCCGGCATCTCTTACATGCACGTGCGCGAGGCCGATCCCGACGCCGCGGTGCTGAAGCTCGGGCTGACGCATCCGTTGCCGCTCGGGGCGATGCGGGAATTCGCGCGCGCGCACGGCCGAACCACCGTCGTCGAGGAAGGCGACCCGTACCTGGCCGACGCGGCGCTGGCCGCGGGACTGGCCGTCGAAACCAAACCCGCCATGTTCCGTTTCGGCGAACTGAACGTCGATCGCGTGCGCCGCATCTTGAACGGCGACGTCTCACCCGAAGCGAAACTACCGCCAGGCAAGCCGCCCGAGTTGTGCCCCGGCTGTCCGCATCGCAGCGTGTTCACGGCGTTGCGCGAGCTGGGCTGCATCGTGGCCGGCGATATCGGCTGCTACACGCTGGGCGTGCTGCCGCCCTTCAACGCGCTCGATACCTGCGTATGCATGGGCGCCGGAATCACCGTCGGCCTGGGCCTGCGGCAAGTGCTGCCGCCGGAGGAAGCGCGGCGCGTCGTGAGCGTCATCGGCGACAGCACGTTCGTACACAGCGGCATCACCGGCCTGGTGGAAGCGGTCTACAACCCGCCCGCCACCGGCCACCTGACCATCATTCTCGACAACGGCACCACGGCCATGACGGGCATGCAGGAGCACCCCGGCACCGGCCGTTCCCTCGATCACGGGCGCGCCGGAAAAGTGATTTTCGAAGATCTGGTGGAGTCGCTCGGCATGGCGCGGCCGGTGGTGATCGATCCCACCGTCGACACCGCGGGCTTCCAGAGCCTGGTGAGGGAAGCGCTCGCCTGCGGCGGCATCCGCGTCATCATTGCGCGCCGCGATTGCCTGCTCGCCACCAGCAAGATCAAAAGCTACGAACAGGCTCTCGGACAGGAGGCGTGCCTTGCCCCCAATGAATAAGGTGGTAAACGTGGTCATCGCCGGACTGGGCGGCCAGGGCGCGTTGAAAGCGTCGGACATTGTCGCCGGCGCCGCCTTCCGCTGCGGGCTGGAGGTGAAGAAGAGCGAGATCCACGGCATGAGCCAGCGCGGCGGTTCGGTGACCAGCGATGTCCGCTTCGGCGCGGAAGTCTTCAGTCCGATGGTGCCGCCCGGCGAGGCCGATTTCCTGGTAGTGCTCGCCCCCAGCCAGGTGGAGAACAACCGTTGGCAACTCCGCCCCGGCGGCACGCTGATCCCGCCGGACCTGGCCGGCGAGAACACGCTGGGTAGCAAGAAGTGCCTGAACGTGGCGCTGGCCGGGGCGTTGAGCGTGTTTCTCGATTTACCCCAAGAGCAGTGGCTGGCCGCCATCCGCGCCAATCTGCCGGAGAAAGTTCACGCCATGAACCTGGACGCATTCCAAAAGGGACGCCAAGCCGCCGCGAGGTTGCGCCGATGAGCGGGGAAGCGCTCGGTGGCGCCTTCCACCCGGCCAGCGCGCCCGATTACGTGCCGCTGGCGCAGATGCGCCAGCTGCAACTCGAGCGGCTGCGGGCCGTCGTGCGGCGCGCTTACGACCGCGTCGAGCTCTTCCGCCGGCGCCTCGACGAGCGCGACTTCCGGCCCGAGAAGCTCGGCACTCTGGCCGACATCGAGCATCTGCCCTTCACCACCAAGGCCGACCTGCGCGACACCTATCCTTTCGGACTCTTCGCCAGTCCCATCGAGGACGTGGTGCGCGTACACGCCTCCAGCGGCACCACCGGCAAACCGATTGTGGTCGCCTACACGCGGCAGGATCTGGAAGTCTGGACCAGCGTGATGGTGCGCGCCTTCGCGGCCTGCGGTCTGAATCGCGGCGACGTGCTGCAGAACGCTTACGGCTACGGTCTGTTCACCGGCGGACTGGGCGCGCATTACGGCGCCGAAGCGCTGGGCGCCACCGTGATTCCGGTGTCCGGCGGCAATACCGACCGCCAGATCATGGTGCTGAAGGACTTCAGGGTCACCGCCATCTGCTGCACGCCGACTTACTTCATTCACCTGATCGAGCGCGCCGCCGAACTGGGCGTCCGCATGCGCGATCTGCCGCTGCGCGTCGGCATCTTCGGCGCCGAACCGTGGACCGAATCCATGCGGCGCCACATCGAAATCGAGGGCGGCATTCAGGCTTTCGACATTTACGGTCTCTCGGAAATCATCGGGCCGGGCGTGGGCGTCGAGTGCCCCTATCATCACGGCCTGCACATTTTCGAGGACCACTTCTACCCGGAAGTGATCGATCCGGAAACCGGCCACGCGATGCCGGATGGCGAAGAGGGCGAACTGGTGCTGACCACGCTCAGCAAGCAGGCCATGCCGATGATCCGCTACCGAACGCGCGACATCACCGTGCTGGCCGCCGAGCCCTGCCCGTGCGGGCGAACGGTGCGCCGCATGGGCCGCATCGCGCGCCGCAGCGACGACATGTTCATCATCCGCGGCGTGAACGTCTTCCCCTCACAGATCGAAGCCGCCCTGCTCGCGGTGGAAGGCACGCTGCCGCACTATCAGATCCTGCTAACGCGGCACAAGGGTCTGGACGCGATGGAAGTGCAGGTGGAGGTGACACCGGAGCTGTTCAGCGACAAGATTGGCGCGCTCGAAGGGCTGCGCCAACGCCTGGCTTACGCGGTGGAGCATATTCTGGGACTGAAAGTGGAAATTACTCTCGCGGCGCCGCGGAGCATTCGGCGTAGCGAGGGCAAAGCCGAACGCGTGATCGACCGAAGAAACCCGACGACGGAGGTGCGTCATGAAGATCCATCAACTGTCTCTGTTCCTTGAAAATAAGCCCGGCCAGATGATCCAGCCCTGCCGCCTGCTGGCGGAAGCGGGCATCGGCATGCACACCCTGACGCTGGCCGACACCCAACAGTTCGGCCTGCTACGCCTGATCGTGACGGATTGGGAGCAGGGCCGCGCGATCCTCGAACGAGCCGGATACCTGGTGAACGTGACCGAGGTGGTGGCGGTGGAAGTGGCGGACCGCCCCGGCGGACTGGTGGGGCTGCTCGATCTGTTTGAAGCCGGCGGTATCAACATCGAATATATGTACGCTTTCACCTTCGGGCGCGAGGACAAGGCCGTGCTGGTCTTCCGCTTCGACCAGCCGGACGCCGCCATCGACCGGCTACGCGCCGCCGGTATCAACGTCGTCAATGGCGTCGAACTTGGGGCTCGGATTCACGCGTGAGTGTCGCCAGGACCATTCAGGATCAGCTCGAGCGCGCGTCGTGGATCCGGCGCATGTTCGAAGAAGGCATCCGTCTGCGCCAGGAGCGCGGCGCCGAAAACGTTTTCGATTTCACCCTCGGCAATCCGGAGGTCGAGCCGCCGGAGGCCGTGATCGCGGCGCTGCGGCGCGTGGTCGATCGGAACCGCCCGCGCAGTCACGGTTACATGCCCAACGCCGGATTTCCCGCCGTGCGGCAGGTGATCGCACGGCGCCTGGCCGAACGCACCGGCCTCGACTTCACCGAGGAGGATGTGCTGATGACGGTGGGCGCCGCCGGCGCCATCAACACGCTGCTGAAGTCGATTCTCGATCCCGGCGACGAAGTAATCGTCCTCAACCCATACTTCCCCGAGTATCGTTTCTATATCGAGAATCACGCGGGGCGCGTGGTGCCCGTCGAGACCGATGACCACTTCCAACCGGACGTGGCGCGAATCGCCGCCGCCATCACGCCACGGACCAAGGCTATCATCCTTAACTCGCCCAACAACCCCAGCGGCGCGGTCTACCCCGAAGCCGTGCTGCGCGAGCTGAATGGAATCGTGCGCGATCCGGTGATCGCGATCAGCGACGAGCCCTACCGGCCGCTGGTGTTCGACTCGATCAAGCCACCGGAAACCCTGCGCCTGATCGAGCGGTCGGCGCTGGCGTGGTCATGGTCGAAAGCCATGGCGCTGGCGGGCGAGCGCATCGGCTATCTGGCGCTGTCGCCGCGGCTCGGTGAGGCCGCTGCGCTGCGCGGCGCCTGCACTTTCACCAATCGTATTCTGGGTTACATCAACGCACCCGCCATCTGGCAGTGGGTGGTGGCGGAAGTGCCCGATGCGACGGTGGACGTGGCGCAATACCAGGCCAAGCGCGACATCCTCTGCGATGCGCTCACCGCCATGGGCTACCACGCGCCGCGCCCGCAGGGCTCGTTCTATTGCTTCCCGCGCACGCCCATCGCCGACGATGTCGCCTTCATCCGCCGTTTGCAAAAGGAAGGCATCCTGGCGGTTCCCGGCTCGGGCTTCGGACGCGGCGGATTCATGCGCCTCTCACTCACCATCGCGCGCGAAGACCTGGAGAGGTCGGTGCCCGGATTCGAACGAGCGTTGCGGCAGAGCACGCGGGAAGGCTGATGCCGATCACTTTTGCAACCGAAAAAGCGCAGGCGTAAACGCCTACTCCACGAAGATTCCAATGCACTTGCCAACCTAGTGGAGCAGGCCTTCGGCCTGTTTTTTTCACAATCCCTGACTGTCGCGGCTCGGTTACGGGTGCTGCCGATCCGTCGTCAGATGGCAGCGGCGGCTGGTATCATAGCTGGAAACCGGTCGATTGAGAGAATCGTTTGCCGATCCTTGCCACGGCATGCGGGCGCCACCTGGGTGCCTGTCTCGGTACTTTCGAGCCGAAATAGAGGTTGACCCTTGATGCGATACGTAGGTAACGGAAAAATCCTGTTGGCGATTACGCTCGGCATATCGTTTACTGCCTGGGGCCAGGGCGGCAGCGGTCGAGCCGGCCGGGCCGCCGCTGCGCCACCGGCCGCTGCGCCTGGGAGCACGGCTGGGCGCGGCGGCGAAGGTGGAGGCGCCAACGCCATCGATTTTTACAACTACGATACGACGGCGGGTACAGGACCGGCGATTCCCGATGCTCCGCCCACGGAAACTCACCAGAAGATCGCGCTTAACGGGGAGGCGCTCGCCTACACGGCGCGGGCCGGCTACATGCCCCTGCGAAACGCGACAACGGGACAGTCGGAAGCCCATTTGTTTTACACCAGCTATACCAAAGACGGCGTCAGCGACTCGTCGGCGCGCCCGGTATTGTTTTTACTGGGCGGCGCACCGGGTGTAGCGGCCAGTTGGCAGGAGTTTGGCGGTCTTGGCCCGAAGCGGATGAAGTGGATGAATGACGGCACCGCCGGGCTGCCTCCCTATGGGTGGGCGGACAATCCCAATACGCTGCTTGGCCAGGCGGATCTGGTTTTCGTGAACCCGGTGGGCACGGCATTCAGCCGGCCCGACCAGCCGGGCCGGGGCCCGAACTTTTGGAACACGGCCGCCGACGTGGCTTCGCTCGGTGAGTTCGTGCGGAGTTTCCTCAATACGAACAATCGCCGGAATTCACCGCTCTTTCTGGCGGGCGAGGATTTTGGCACGGCACGGGCGGCCGGTTTAGCTGCCTATCTCATCGAACACCAGACGCCGGTTGACGGCGTCGTGCTGCTCTCGATGACGATGAGCGCCGACGCCGTCGCGGGCGACGAGCAATACATAACCTTGCTGCCGAGCCTGGTCATGGCCGCCTGGCATCACAGGAAGCTGGCGCCCGAATTGACAGCCATGAGCGCCGAACAGATTTCGGGACAGGCGCGCCAGTTTGCGGCGCGCGAGTATCTCCACGCGCTCTACAAAGGCGACCGCATGACGCCGGAGGAACGCACCAAGGTAGCGGCGGAACTGTCGCGGCTGACCGGGCTCTCGAAGGCATTTATCGTAAACAACGATTTGCGCATTTCGCTCGATCGCTTTAACGGCGAGCTGATGCGCGACCAGCACCGCGGACTATCGAGCTCCGATGCGCGGGTGACCGGCTTTGTGCCGGCGCCTAGTGGCGGGCGCGGTTTTGGCGGCGGGCGCAGCGGCTTCGGCGCCGCCCCGGCCCCCATCGATTTCAATTTGAGCAACCTGGCCGGCGGCTTTGAGGCCGCATACGATGCCTACCTGCGGCGCGAACTGGGCTTCGACGGCAACGGCAAGGGAGTCTTCTACCTGTCGAGCGGCGGCGTCGGCACCTTCACATCCACCGGGAGCGACGACGCGAGCCTTGCCGCCGCTTTCGCCCGCAACCCCGGTCTGCGCCTTTACGTGGGCGTGAATTACTTCGATCTGAATGCGCCGTTCTATGCGGCCGAGTTTACCCTGGCTCACCTGAACGTGTCGCCGGAGGTCCGCGCCCATAACATCACCGTCGGCCACTTCGAAGCCGGACAGATGACCTATGTAGACAACAAGGCGCTTGTCAAACTACAGGCCGACCTGGCCAGGTTCGTCAACGAAGCCGCCTCACCGGCACGTAAATAAGCGGCGCAACCAAGGAGCAATGTCATGAGAATCCGTCGAAGGGTCAACGCAAGAATAACTTCACTGTTGCCGCCGTGGCGCACGCACTCGTGCGGGCGGCGTCGAGCCTTCACTCAGCGTTTCTGCGCCTTGGGGCCGCGGGCGTCGGCAAGAGTGCCGACGCTGCAAGCAGGAGTGCGTGCGCCACGGCGGCCGGTCAAGCTATGTAAAGTTATTCTTGCGTTGACCCTTACCGCTGCCACCGGGGCGGAAGCCTTCGCACAGGGCCGGGGCGCCGCCGCCGCGACTAACGACTTCTATCGCTTCAATTACAACACGGAAGAGATGCAGCCGATCCACTACCCCGCGGAACCGATCGTCACCGAGCATCGGATCGCGCTGCACGGGGAGACGATCCAATACACCGCCCGCGTGGGGTTCCTGCCCATCCACCAGGCCACCAGTGGCGTGACTGAGGGCCATCTGTTCTACATCTACTATTCCAGGAACGGCGTCACCGACAAATCCAAACGGCCGGTCTGGTTTTTGTTCAACGGCGGACCGGGCGCGGCCACGGTCTGGCTGCACATGGGCGCCTTTGGCCCCAAGATGGTGAAGATGACCTCGAACGGCCTGGCAACGCCGCCGCCGTACACTTACGTCGACAATCCTAACTGCCTGCTCGATACCGGCGATCTGGTCTTCATCGACGCCATGGGCACCGGCTTCAGCCGCCCTGATAAGCCTAGTTACGGGCCTGACTTTGGCGGAGTGGAGAACGATCTGGCCGCCTTCGGTGAGTTCATCCGCAGCTTCCTGAACGAATATAACCTCTGGGGTTCACCGCTCTTTGTCGGCGGCGAGAGCTATGGCACCACGCGCGCTGCCGGGCTCGCCGGCTATCTTACCGACCATGACATTCCGATTAACGGCGTGATGCTGCTGTCGGCGGTAATCGATTCCGATGCCAGCGCCGGCGAACAGCGCCAATTGCAAACGCTGCCGACCGAGATCATGACCGCGCACTTCCACAAAAAGCTGGCGCCCGATCTTCAAAAGCTAAGCGTGGAGCAAATGGCCAGACAGGCGCGCGAATTTGCCTCGGGCGAATACCTGGAATATCTGTTCGACGGCGCGCGCTCCACCGTTGTCCAGCGGGAGAAGGTGCTGACCGACTTTGCGCGCTACACGGGACTCTCCAAGACCTACATCGACGGCCTCGACCTGCGTGTCCCGCTGGGGCCGTTCAGCACCGAGTTGCTGCGCGACCAGCACCTGATGACATCACGGCTGGATTCGCGCTTTGCCGGCTACCAACTGGACGCGGGCTCTACCAATACCAGCTTCGATTACAGCAATAGCAATATCGAAGACTGTTTCCTGACCGCCTTCGAGGCCTACGTCCGCAACGACCTGAACTACTGGAACGACAACCTCTATTACGTCGCCGGGAACGCGCCGCCGTGGTCCGGCGAATACAACACCGTAGTCAACCTTGAGGACGGTTTCGCCAAGAATCCGCACATGCATCTTTTCGTGGGAATGGGATATTACGATTTCGCCTGCCCCTTCTACCCCGTGGAATGGACCATCGCCCACCTGAAGGCGTCGGACGAAATCAAAAAGAACAACATCTCCCTGGGCTACTACGAGGCAGGCCACATGGTCTACATCGACCAGCCCTCGGCGGCTAAGTACCACGCCGATCTGGTGAAGTTCGTGCAGGCATCATTGCCAAAATGAGGCACGGCTCTCGATTGCGCTGCTGGCCGGATGCCACCGGGATCGGACGCGAGCTGATTGAGGCACTGGAAGCTGAAGGCTGGGAGGACGTATGATCGAAGGTATGGCGCAACTCCGCATGACGGAGGCCGAGGTGGCGAAGGACTTCGCGGCCGTGCTGGAGAAGATCCAGCAAGGAGCGGAAGTCATCGTGGAGAGGGACCGGCAGCCCGTCGCCGTGATCAAGCTCCCGCGGTTCCGGGGGCGGCCCATTGACGAGTGCATCGCGCTGGCCAAGGCCCGCGGCTCTCATGCCACGCTCGACGAGGACTTCGCCAAGGATCTGGAAAGCGTCATCGACAGCCACCGCGAACCGCTGGCCCCACCCTCATGGGACTAATCCTGGATTCCAGCGTAGCCATCGCCGGAGAACGCCGAGGGCTGCCGGTAGAAGATCTGCTTGCTCTCGTTCGCGGGGTTGCAGGGCCCACGGAGATCGCGCTCTCCGTACTCAGCGTGATGGAATTGGAGCATGGCATCTGGCGGGCGAAAGACGAAACGCGAGCTCGCCGGCGGCGCCAGTTCCTGGAGGATTTGATCATCAATGTTCCGGTCTATCCGATCACCACAGAACTGGCGCGCAGGGCTGGCCAGATCGATGCCGAACGGCAGGAAAAAGGAGTGCGCATCGCCTTCCAGGATCTCCTGATCGGTGTCTCCGCGCTTGAACTCGGCTACTCCGTTGCCACTCAGAACCTCCGCCACTTCCGAATGATTCCCGGCCTGAACGTAGTGCAGATCTGAAGGCCGACACAGAGCGGCACAGCGGGACAGGGACCCTCCTTCCGCGAAAATGCCGGCCGGTCGCCTCCCGGTGTCAGCGCGAAATCCAGTAGCGCGCGGGCAGGTCCGTGACCGGGCCCACCACCGGGGAGGAGAAGACGACGCTGGTAGTGGGGACTCCGAAATCGAGGAGCTTCTCCACCAGACGTTCCAGTTCCTCCACGGACGCGGCCACCACCTTGAGGATGAAGGCATCGCCGCCGGCCACGTGGTGGCATTCGGCGATCAGGTCCATGGTCTTGACGGCTTTGAGGAACGGCCGGTACCGGGGTCCATCGCAACTCAGGCGCACGATGGCGAGCACCTGGAACCCGAGCGCTTCCCGGTCGATATCGACGCGATACCCGCGGACGATGCCGGCCTCTTCCATGCGGCGCATGCGTTCGGCGGTGGCCGCGGGGGAAAGGCCGATCCGCCGGCCGAGCTCCGCGTAGGAGATGCGGACGTCCTTTTGCAGGATGGATAGCAGGTTATAGCCTAGATCGTCGAGTAGACCGGAAGATTCAATGGCCATATTGCGATTCTACCAGTGAACTCTACTGTTCGAGGACCCCGCGACGGCGTTATGATTCGTGCAGAATGATGCTACTCGGCGGGCAGCCTCTGAAACTGCGCGATATCGCGGCCATCGCGTGCGGCGAACGGGTGCGGCTGGCGCCGCATGCCATCGGGCCGATGGAAGCTTCGCGGCGGGTGGTGCGTAAAGCGGCCGAAGAGCGTCTGCCGGTTTACGGAATCAATACCGGATTCGGCAAGTTGTGCGACGTGAAGATTCCGGACCGGGATATCGAACGGCTGCAACTGAATCTGGTGCGCAGCCACGCCTGCGGAATCGGGCGTCCGCTTTCGGAGGGCGAGACGCGCGCGATGGTGGCGCTGCGCGCCAACACGCTGGCTCTCGGCTACAGCGGAGTGCGGCCGGCCGTGGCCGAGGCGCTGTGCGAGATGGTCAATCGCGGCGTGTACCCGGTGATTCCGGAAAAAGGGTCGGTGGGCGCGAGCGGAGATCTGGCCCCGCTGGCGCATCTGGCGTTGTGCGCCATCGGCGAAGGCGAGGCGGTCTATCGCGGGCAACGCATGGCGGGCGGCGAGGCGCTCGGCAGGGCGGGACTGGAGCCGCTGAAACTCGAAGCCAAAGAAGGGCTCGCGTTGTTGAACGGGACACAGGCGTTGACGGCGGTGGGGGCGCTCGCGCTCTGGCGCGCTTACCGCCTGGCCGGTATCGCCGATGTGGGCGGCGCGCTTTCGCTCGAAGCGCTGCTCGGCACGCCCGTCGCCTTCGATCAACGCATCCACGCCGCGCGCCCGCACGCGGGGCAGGGGGTGGCGGCGGCGCGATTGCGCGGCCTGCTGGAAGAGAGCGACGTCGCCCCGGCCCGCCGCGCGGCGCCCGCGCGCGTGCAGGACGGGTACAGCCTGCGCTGCATGCCGCAAGTCCACGGCGCGGTGCGCGGCGCGCTGGAGTTCGCGCGCGCCACCGTTGAGATCGAAACCGGCAGCGCCACCGACAACCCGCTGATCTTTCCCGAATCCGGCGACGTGCTGAGCGGGGGCAACTTCCACGGCGCGCCGCTGGCGCTGGCGTTCGATTCGGCGGCCATCGCTCTCACCACGCTGGCGTCCATCACGGAGCGCCGCATCGATCGCCTGGTGAATCCCGATCTCAATCAGGGGCTGCCCGCGTTTTTGGCCGCGGATCCCGGCGTAGGCAGCGGCTTCATGATCGCGCACGTAGCCGCGGTTTCCCTGCTGAGCGAAAGCAAAGTGCTGGCGCATCCGGCCAGCGTGGACAATCTGCCGACGTCGGGCGGCCAGGAGGACCACGTTTCCATGGGGATGACCGCGGCGCTCAAGCTGCGGCAGATCGTGGAGAACGGCGAGGCGGTCGCCGCCATCGAACTTTTGGCCGCGAGCCAAGCCCTCGGTTATCGCGAACCGTTCGAGCCTGGCAGAGAACTGCGCCGGGTGCTCGAAGTTGTGCGCGCTATCGCGCCGCCCGCCAGCGACGACCGCCCGCTTTCGCGCGACATCGAAGCCGTGGCCGCGGCCATCCGCGAGGGCCGCTTCGACGAATGGGCCATGCCGGAAACGCTACCGTGTCCGGCGGGGGTGATGCAATGAATGTGCATACCGCGATTCAGGCTCCGCGCGGGAGCCGCCTGCGCTGCCAGGGTTGGCACCAGGAGGCCGCCTTGCGCATGCTGCACAACAACCTCGACCCGGAGGTCGCCGAAAAGCCGGACCAACTCATCGTTTACGGCGGCACCGGACGCGCGGCGCGCGATTGGCCCAGCTTTCATGCCATCGTGCGCTCGCTCGAATCGCTCGGCAACGACGAAACGCTGCTGGTGCAATCGGGGCGGCCGGTGGGCATCTTCCGCACCCACCCCGAAGCGCCGCGCGTACTGCTGGCCAACTCGAACCTGGTGGGCCACTGGTCCAACTGGGACGAGTTCAACCGGCTGGAGCGGCTCGGGCTCACCATGTACGGGCAGATGACGGCCGGCTCATGGATCTACATCGGCAGCCAGGGAATCGTGCAGGGAACGTTCGAGACGTTCGCCGCGCTGGCGCGCAAGCACTTCGGCGGATCGCTGGCGGGCAAGTTGGTGGTATCCGGCGGAATGGGCGGAATGGGCGGCGCGCAGCCGCTGGCCGCGACCATGAACGGCGCGCGCTTCCTCGGCATCGAGGTGGACGCGGCGCGAATTCAGCGGCGGCTCGACACCGGCTATTGCGACCGCATCGCCCACACGCTCGACGAAGGCCTGCGCCTGCTCGACGGCAGCGAGGCAATTTCCGTGGCGCTGGTGGGCAACTGCGCGGACGTGCTTGGGGAGTTGGTCCGCCGCGGCATCGTGCCGGACGTTCTCACCGACCAGACCAGCGCGCACGACCCTCTCAACGGTTACGTGCCCAACGGCATGACGCTGGCCGAAGCCCTGGCGCTGCGCACGCGCGATCCCAAACAGTACATCGCGCGCTCCATGGCGGCGATGGCGGCGCACGTCGAAGCCATGCTCGCGCTGCGGAAGGCCGGCGCGGTCACCTTCGACTACGGCAACAACATCCGCACCCACGCCAAGCAGGCCGGCGTCGAGCGGGCCTTCGACATTCCGGGCTTCGTGCCCGAGTACATCCGTCCCCTGTTCTGCGAAGGCCGCGGCCCCTTCCGCTGGGTAGCGCTTTCGGGCGATCCGGCCGATATCCGCCGCACCGACGAGCTGGCGCTCGAACTTTTTCCGCGCGACGAAACGCTGGCCCGCTGGATTCCGCTCGCCGAGCAGCGCATTCGTTTCCAAGGTCTTCCCGCGCGCATCTGCTGGCTCGGCTATGGCGAGCGCGCCACGTTCGGCCTCGCCATCAACCGCCTGGTGCGCAACGGGGAATTGAAAGCGCCCATCGTGATCGGCCGCGATCACCTGGACACCGGCAGCGTGGCCAGTCCCTTCCGCGAGACCGAGAACATGCGCGACGGCTCCGACGCCATTGCCGATTGGCCGCTGCTGAACGCGCTGGTCAACACCGCGGCCGGCGCGTCCTGGGTCAGCATCCACAACGGCGGCGGCGTCGGCATCGGCTACTCGCAACATGCCGGCATGGTGGTGGTGGCGGACGGCACGGAAGAATCGGACCGGCGCCTGGAACGGGTGCTCACGTGCGACCCCGGCATCGGCGTGGTGCGCCATGCCGACGCGGGATACGACGAGGCCGCCGCCTTCGCGCGCGATCACGGCATCCGCCGCCCCATGGATTCGTTACAGTAAGGAACGGAATGCCACGACAGCTCGTAGAGTGTGTACCCAACTTCAGCGAAGGGCGGGACCTGGGCAAGATCGACGCCATCGTGCAGGCGATTCTGGCGGTTCCCGAGGTGGTGCTGCTCGATAGGGAGAGCGACCCCGATCACAACCGCAGCGTGCTGACGTTTGTCGGCCCGCCGAATGCGGTGGCGGCCGCGGCGTTTCGCGCCGTAGAGAAGGCGGTGGCGCTGATCGACCTGACCGGGCACACCGGCGCCCATCCGCGCATCGGCGCCGCCGACGTGTTGCCGTTCATTCCCATCGAAGGCGTCACGCTGGAAGAGTGCGTGCGGTTGGCGGAGCGGGTCGGGCAGGAGTTGTGGGCGAAGCTCCATCTGCCGGTGTACCTCTACGAAGCCGCGGCGCGGCGTCCCGAGCGCACCAATCTCGAAAACGTTCGCAAAGGCCAGTTTGAGGCGCTGGTGCGGGAGATGGGGACGGTGTCGGCGCGCGATCCCGACATCGGCGATGCGGTATGTCATCCCACCGCCGGCGCGATCGTCATCGGAGCGCGCAAGTTCCTGATCGCGTATAACGTCAACCTGAACACGCCGGACCTCTCCATCGCCAAACGAATCGCGAAAACGATTCGCTTCTCGAGCGGCGGCTTCCGCTATGTGAAATCGATGGGCGTGATGCTGGCATCGCGCAACCTGGCGCAGGTTTCGATCAACCTTACGGATTTTGAACAGACGCCCATGCACCTGGTTTTCGAGACGGTGCGGCGGGAGGCCGAACGGTATGGCGTGGGTGTTGTCGGCAGCGAGATCGTCGGGCTGATCCCCAAAAAGTCGATCGAACTTTCCGCCGAATATTTTCTGCGCTTCGAAAACTTCCACCCGGAACTGGTGCTGGAAAACCGCATCGCCGAAGCGCTGTCGGCTCGCGGCGGTCTGGCGGAATTCCTGGACGCGCTCGCTTCCCCAACGGCGACTCCTGGTGGAGGCAGCGCCGCCGCGGCCGCCGGCGCCATGGCCGCGGCGCTCGGTTCGATGGTGACCCGCCTGGCGAAACTGGATCCCACCTCCTTCGAAGCCGACCGGCACTTTTTCACCGAGGCCGTCAATCGCGACGCGGAGGCGTTCAACCAGGTCATGGCCGCCTACAAACGCCCCAAGGACGAACGCGGTCCCCACGTGGAAGCCGCGCTCCACGGCGCCGCCGAAGTTCCGCTCGAAGTCATGGAGCGGTCCCGCGACCTCGCTGCCCGCCTCGACACGCTCGATATCCCCGCCAAGTTCGCCAGCGACCTGGCGGTAGCAAAGTCGCTCGCGGCCGCCGCGCGCGCGGGCGCCTGGGAGAACGTCAAAATCAATCTGGACTCCATTCATGACGCCGAATTCAAGGCGGATGTCGAGCGCCGTGTCGGTGAGCTGTAGGGCCGTGGCAGACGTGGCGCACGCACTGCTGCGTGCCGCGTCGAGTCTCTACTCGACGCCTCTGCGCCTTGGGGAGACGGGCGTCGGCAAAAGTGCCGACGCGGCACGCAGGAGTGCGTGGGCACGTCTCAGGCTGGCCCGAATGCCTGATCTGGCGCTGGTGAACTGCGGGCAACTCGTCACCCTGGCCGGACCCGCGCGGCCGCGCACCGGCGCCGAACTGCGCGACCTCGCGATCGTCCCCGACGGCGCCATGCGCGTTCGCGACGGCCACATCGCCGCCGTCGGGCCGCGCGCCGATATCGAGCGCGCCCTTTCCTCCGAAACCGAAATCATCGACGCAGGCGGCCGCGCTGTCCTGCCCGGATTTGTAGACGCACACACCCACGCAGTCTTCGCCGGCAACCGCGCGGACGAGTTCGAGCGCCGCGCGCTAGGCGCTACCTACGCCGAAATCGCGGCCGGCGGCGGGGGCATTCGCTCTACCGTACGCCGCACCCGCGCGGCCTCCGAAGACGATCTTCTCCACGCCGCCCGCCGCTACGCCCGCTGGTTCCTGGCCGGAGGAACCACTACCATCGAAGCGAAATCCGGCTATGGCCTCTCGCTCGACGCCGAGTTGAAGATTCTCCGTGTCATCCGCGCGCTGGGCGCCTCCGGGCTCCTCCGCACGGTCGCGACTTTCCTCGGCGCGCACGAGATCCCCGACGAGTATCGCGGCCGCACCGGCGAATACGTCGACCTGGTGGTCAACGAAATGCTGCCCCGTGTCGCCGAAGAAAAACTGGCCGAATACTGCGACGTCTTTTGCGAGCCGCACCTGTTCGACGTCCCGCATGCCCGCGCGATCCTGCGGGCCGCGCAAGCCCTCGGTCTCGGTGCGCGAATTCACGCCGATCAGTTCAGCCCCGATGCCGGCGCGCTGCTGGCGGCGGAAGTCGGAGCCGCGACCGCCGATCACCTGGAATCGACCACCGCCGCGGGCTTCGCCGCACTCGCCCGAGCCGGCGTCCAGCCCGTTCTGCTGCCCGCGTCGGTCTATCACCTCGGCTCCGCGCGCTACCCCGCCGCGCGCGCCATGATTGAAGCCGGACTCGCCATCGTCCTCGCCACCGATTTCAATCCCGGCTCCTCGCCCACCGCCTCCATGCCCATGGTGCTCTCGCTGGCCTCGACCCATCTGCATCTGACCCCTGCCGAATCCATCGCCGCCGCCACCATCAACGCCGCCTACAGCCTGGGACGCGGAGGCGAGATCGGCTCGCTCGAACCCGGCAAATTCGCCGACTTCGCCATCCACGATTGCGCCGATTACCGCGAACTCGCCTACTTCTTCGGCCGTGAGCCCGCGCTGGCGGTCTACTCCGCCGGAACCTGCGTCTACCGCCGCGAACTCCGTGGAGCGGGCTCTTAGTCTGCCACGCCGGGACTCGTCCCGGCGCTGTCTCTCCTAACCGGCCATACTTCCCCGCGGACGCGCAGACGGGCCGAGGGTCTGGTTGTCGGCTCTGCTGCCCGGTGGGACAGACGATCGTTTTCTGTCGTCTGTCGAGCGGTTGTGGCCTGACGGGCCCGACAGACCACCAAAAGCGATGGTCCGTCCCACCTGTCAGCCAGGATCGTCCATTTCACTCTTGCGGGCTCACGACGTAACCTTTGAAGTAGCTTGTACTATCCGTTTTCGACCACAGGCCGACTTTGCCGGCGACCGGCGGCCGGATCACCGGATTGTTGGCGGGGAACAAGTCCGCATTCGGCGGACCTTTTCTTCCTGCCTGCGGCTCACTGCCGAGCGTGTACTCTAGCGCCGGAGTGCCGTCGAGCCATGCCTTGAAGCTGGCTCCGTCCACAGTCATCTTCAACTCATGCCAACTGTTCCGGTCGAGCAGGAACGGCTTGGCGCGGTCGCTGAACTTCATGTTCCGTCTGATTCCGTTGTGGAATTCCCACAGCGCGACGTTATTCTCCGTATCGTTGTAGCGAACCGCCAACCAGTCGCCATTCGGCTTCACGTTGAAGAGAATGCCGGAGCAGCGGTCCGAGTCGCCAGCGACGGTTTTGAACTTCACGCTGATGGCGCCGCCCGAGAAATTGTCTACACCCTTGAGCACCGCGACCGGATAGTACGCGAACTGCTTGGCGTTGTCCATCAGTTCCTCGTTCGAGGTGCCATACAGCTTGCGTGCCGTTTGGAGCAGCAGCCTGGTAGGATTGTCCTTGCTTGCGACCCACGGCCGGCCGTCGAGCATGACCACTTTCTCGCCGGCGTCATCGGCGACGACCCACGTTCCCACCATCGGTTCGAACGCGACCGGCGGCTTGCCGGCCTGTTCGCGGCTAAGATCGACCTTGATATCCGCCGCGCCGGCCGCCGCGGCCAGAAGAGCGGCGCTGAAGAGAACCAATCCGTATCGTGTGATTGCTTTCATTTGAACCTCTGTCGTATGAATATTCCGCCGGCCAGGATCAGTCCTGGCCAGACACCGTAGAAGATCGTGCCAGCCCCTTTTGGCGGCACGGCGAGCGGATGCCCGCGAAAAATCGCCTCGTCATTCTCCGGCGGCGGCGCGACCCCGGCCAGCGAGTAAATCGCTTCCAGCACGGCTTCGGCCGTCGTCGCGCGGCTCACCGTCCTGCGGCCGGCCAGATCGTACCAAATCTCCCCGTATCCGGCGCTGGTTTGTTCGAAAAGCCCGATCGACGTGGCGGAGACATATTGCACCTGCACCTTCGGCATGACGCGGCGCAACTTCGAAAGGGCGCGATGCTCCAGGTCGTCCCGCCGCGGATCCTCCGGCGCCAGATGCACCTCGATCCGCAGGGGTGCGTGGATCCGGCTGAGAACTCGCTCGTCGCCTTCCGGGAACGAGTTGCTCCGCGCTTCCGATGTATCCCAGCTAGCGGTGACGAACGTACACGCGAAGATGCCCGCCGCCGCCAGCGCGCCGATCGCGGCCGATTCGTACACCCGCCGCCTCACCCCGATTCCAAGCCGCATCCAGATCGCCGCCATACCGAGGCCCGTCAGCGTCAGCACCAGCGCGATCAACACGGTGTCAAGCCGCAGGAGGCCATGCTGGAATTCCGCCACCATGGCGGCGGGCGTATACCCGGCGGCGCGCTCCCACCAGCCGCCCTGGACGGCGCCGAAGAAACTGACAATCCATGTGCCCACGGTGATGCTGAGCGTGAGGATCGCCGCCGTAGAGGGATGTTCCGCGAGGGCCGACATGGCGGCGGCAAGCCCAATCGTAAGCCCCGCGTTGAGCACGTGGCCGAAGGTCAGAGTGATCAGCTCGGGCGCATAAACCTGGCCGCCGTAGCTCTTCCACAGCAGAATCGCGCTCAGCGGTGGCAGCATCGCCACCAGCCAGCCCGCCATCAGAACCAGCGCCTTCACCGTAATGCGGGCGAAGGGTGACATTGGTTGCTGGGTTTCCAGCTTAAGGGCGCCGCTCTGCCGATCGCCCGCCACCAGACGAATTGCCACGAATGGCAGCAGGAAGACCGCTGCCAGTTCACAGGCGCTGAACGCCGGAGCCCATACCCCGATGAGTGGCGATAGAGCCTCGCCGACGCCGGCGGAAGTTCCGTTCAGACCGCTCACTTCCGCATAGGTCCGGACGGCGCCGATAAAGGATACTCCGACGAGCGGTCCCATGGCGAAAAGCAACACCCACCATGCCCTTGACACGACGAGTTCGCGCGATTCCTTGTCCACCAGCCACAACCGTGGCGCACGCACTCTTGCATGCCGCGTCGAGTCTCTACTCGACGCTTCTGTACCCTCTTCGTGGAGTAGGCCCTTGGCCTGCCGAGACTGCTGCCACCGGCTAGGTGAGCGCAAGGAACACCTCTTCGAGGTTCTGGCACGGTCTCGACCGATCGCGCGCGGCTGCCAGCGCCGCGAGTTCCCGCACCGTGCCTTCGCCACGCACCCGTCCGGCACTCAGCAGTACGAACCGGTCGCAGAAGCGAGCGGCATCGCCGATTTGGTGAATCGAGAGGAACAGCGTCCTCCCCCGGGCCGCGTGTGTTCGTAAGGCGGCCGCGGTGTCGCGCGCCTGGCGCAGGTCGAGCCCTTCAAAAGGCTCGTCGATGAGTAGCGCAGGTTGTGGCGTCAGCAGTCCGATGGCAAGCAGCACCCGCTTCCGCTGGCCCTTGGAGAGCGCGCCGACCGGTTGCCGCAGCAACTCGTCGAGATCGAGCCGGCCGATCACTTCATCGCGAAGATCCGCCCTGCCTCCCAGGAAGCCGATGGTGAAGTCGAGGGCCCATCGCACCGGCTGGGCCGGCCATGGGGCGATGTTGTCGGGGACATAGAACAGTAGTGAAGACAGTTCACGCGCCGCCACCGGCCGGCCGCCTGCACCGATCGTGCCGCTATCGGACGGCAACATTCCCGCAAGGCACTCGAACAGGGTGGACTTACCCGCGCCGTTAGGACCTATGAGTCCGAGCACCTCACCCGCTCGTACGTGGAAGCTGACGTCCGTCAGCGCAGCGATCCGGCCAAATCGCTTGGAAAGGCCGTTCACCTCAAACAGCATTGTCTTCATCAGAATAGCTACACGACGGCTGGCAGGGCAAACGCCATAGGCGCCGGGATACAACCAGTACCGGCATACCGATTATGATGAAGGAGCCGGCATGAACAACATCATCTCCGAGTACCAGAAATGGAAGCAGCAGGGCGAAGACCTGCGCGTACAGGCAAAGCAGGCGATGGAGTCGAGATTCCGGGAATTGCTCGCCGAAGCAGTTCAGATCGCGGAAGAGTACCGCTCCGACTTCGGCGCGCTGCTGAAGCCACCCCCGGGGGTTACCTCGTTCCGCTACAAGGCTTCCGCCAAGCCGAAGCCCAAGAAAGCTCAGAAACCAAACGCGGTGGCGAAAGGCGCGAGCTCACCGCCAGCGGCAGCCACGCAGACAAGTCCTAAGACCGCGGGACTTCAGAAGCGGCTCTTGGCGGCGCAGCAGAAACTGGAGCAGGCCAAAGCGAGCGGCGCTGCCACGAAAAACCTGGAAGACAGAGTTTACGAGATCGAAGACGCAATCCGCCTGTCTACGCAAGCGTCCTAGATCTAGACCAAGCTTTCCCGCGTGGCTGCCAAAATGGCGTCCGGTTGGGACTTGGGGTCTGCCCCCGTTCTTGGCGTAGAGCCAGTAAATCTCTTGAAATCTGGCGCGCCCGGAGGGACTCGAACCCCCGACCTACTGGTTCGAAGCCAGCCGCTCTATCCACCTGAGCTACGGGCGCGCGATTGCTTCAATTGTAGCAGCGGTCAGCTTTCGGCCACTACCGGGTTCACGAGTTCGCCCAGACCGTCGATTTTAACGCTGACCCGATCGCCAGGCACCAGCCAGCGCGGGGGCTTGCGTGCAAATCCGACTCCGGCGGGAGTGCCGGTGGAGATGATATCGCCGGGCTCCAGGGTGAACACGCTCGTGAGGTATGCGATCAATTTTGGCACGCCGAAAATCAGGTTCGAGGTATTCGAATCCTGCAGGGTCTCGCCGTTGATGGCGAGCGAAATCCGCAGATTGTGGGGATCGGCGATTTCATCGGCGGTGACGATGGCCGGTCCGAACGGAGCGAAGGTATCGAAGGTCTTGCCGATCGTCCACTGGCTGGTGGCCATCTGGAAATCCCGCGCGCTGACGTCGTTCAAAATGGTGTAGCCGAACACGCACGAGCGCCAGTCCGCCTCGGAAACGTGACGCGCGCGGCGGCCGATCACCACCGCGAACTCGGCCTCGTAGTCGGGCTTGGTCGAGTTGCGGGGCAGGACGATGGCCTCACCGGGACCGATCACGGCAGTGGAGAACTTCGAAAATACGGTGGGCACCGAGGGAATCTCCAGGCGCGCTTCGGCGGCGTGGTCGCGGTAGTTCAGGCCGATGCAAACGATTTTCCCGGGCCGCGCAATGGGAGCCGTCAAGCGAACCGAGGCAAGGTCATAAACCGAGCCGGATGGGGCGTGGGTGACCCAACGGGCGACGCGTGCCAAGGCATCGTCTCCGCCCGAAATCACTCCCGGCAGATCGGCAAATCCCGCGCCGCGAAGACTGACTACGCGGCCTTCGAGAAGCGCCCCCGGCTCGGTGGCTTCTTCGCGGTTTACTGGTTTTTCTTGGCGATAAAATGTGACGAATCGCAACCGGAGACTCCTTTCGCGGAATTGTAGCATCCGGTGGGACAAGCCTTCTACGCGGCCAGCAGCTCGCCTTTTTCCAGGTTGTAGATGCGGCCGGCGAAGCGGGCGGCGTGAGGGTCGTGGGTGACCATCACGATGGTCTTGCCGAAATCGCGATTGAGCTTGGAGAGGATTTCGAGCACTTCCAGGGCGGAGGCGGCATCCAGATTCCCGGTGGGCTCGTCGGCCAGAATCAAGGCCGGATCGGTGGCGATGGCCCGGGCGATGGCCACGCGCTGCTCCTGGCCGCCGGAAAGCTGCCTCGGAAAATGCTGTAACCGGTCGCCCAGCCCCACCAGTTTGAGCGCCGTGGCGGCGTGCTCGTTGCGCTCGGCTTTATTGAGGTTGGTGAGCTTGAGCGGCAGTTCCACGTTCTCGAGAGCGGTCAGCACCGGAATCAGATTGAACTGCTGAAAGACAAACCCCACGTTCTCGTTGCGCCAATGGGCGATCTGGCGATCGTTCAACTCGCGCAAATCGTGACCGAGCACGCGAATCTCGCCGGAAGTGGGCCGGTCCATGGCCGCCACCAAGTGCAGGAGGGTGGATTTACCCGAACCCGAGGGCCCCATCAGGGCGACGAACTCGCCGGCGGCTACCTGAACGCTCACGTCTTTCAGGGCGATGACGTGGAACTCGTCGCGCACAAACTCCTTGGTCAGGTTCTTGGTTTCGATAATGAACTCGCTCACGCGCGTTTACCCTTTCCTGCGTACCTTGCCGCCGTCTTTGAGGGTGGCGGGAGGGTCGAGAATCAAATCCTCGCCGCCGACCAGCCCCTCCACGATACGGACGTTGGCGCCGCTGGTTTCTCCGGTCTTGACGGCGCGGCGCACGGCCTTGTCGTCGAGCACCACAAAGACCGCACCGTCGCGTACCGCCGCCGCGGGCACCAGCACCACCGGCCGGGAAACCGTGGTGGAGACGTCCGGCTTTTCATCGGCCACGAACCCTACGCTGGCGTTCATCTCGGGCCGCAGATAGGCGTCCGGCCGCGCCACTTTCACTTTGATCTGCACGGTGGCCTTCTGCCGGTTGGCCTCCGGGGAAATCTCCTTGATGAAGCCGTCGTATTTGCGGTCGGGAAATGCGTCGGTGGTAATGATGCCATGCTGGCCGGGGCGCAGCTTGGCGAAATCGTTCTGGCTGATGTCGAGCTCGACTTCCAGATCGTTCAGATCGGCGAGGGAGACGACGTAGCCTTTGGCGCCGCGATCGCCCACGTTGCTGTTGGTCACGAACTCGCCTTTCTCCACCTCGCGCTCCAGAATCGTGCCCGTTACCGGAGAGCGGATGACGGTGTTCGCCAGGTTGGTTTCGGCATAGGCCAGAGCGCCCTTGGCCTGCTCCACCTGCCCGCGCAGCGAATCGATCTCCTCCTGGCGCGGGCCGAGCTTGGCCAGCACGTAGCTTTTGTCGAGGGAATCCACTTTGTGAACCGCGCCGTCGTAGCGGGCCTGCGCATCGTCCACCGCCTGCCTGCCGGTAAGGCCTTCCTTGACCAACTCCCGGTTGCGGTCGAGGGTGACCTTGGCGTTGTCGAGGTCGGCTTTGCCGGAGTTGAGATTGGCCAGCGCCTGCGCGATTTCTTCCGGCCGGGATCCGTGCATGGCCTCGGCCAGCCGCGCTTCCAGGTTGGCAAGCTGCCCCCTGGCTTCCTGCAACTGCGCCTGGTACTCGTCGTCTTCCAGGCGCACCAATACCTGATTTTCGGTGACGCGGTCGCCCTTATCGACGCCGATCCACTTCACTTTGCCGATGACTTTTGCGGCCAGTTCGATCTTGTGCGCGGCCACGATATAGCCGGTGGCGTTGAGCACCACGCCTTGCGGAACCGAGCCGGCGCTCACGGCGCGCACCCGCAGGATGGCGACATCGGCGGGTGGATTGAGGCGCGAGCCGATCAGGCTCCAGCCGCCCGCCACCAGCGCCAGCAAAATCGCCACCGCCACTATCCAGGCCGTGCGGCGCCCGCCACCGGAGGCGCGCCGCTTGGTCCGGTCGATTTTCAAGCTCTTGAGCTCGGCGTCCATGACGGCTCTCGATTAGGACTCCCTCAAGGCGGTGAGAATTTCCTTGCGGGCCGCCGATTGGGCCGGGAAAAAACCGCCCAGGCATCCCATCACAATGGCAAAACCCAGGCCCGTAGCCAAAATGGGCGGGGTGGCGCGGAAAGCGAAGGCGGTTTCGGAAAACGAGGAGTTGCCGATGCCCGAGGTGTAACCGTTGAACGGCAGCACCAGCAGGCATCCCACCACCCCGCCCAGCCCGCTCAGCAACACCGATTCCAGGAAGAAGCTCAGCAGTATGCTGCCTTTCGAAAAGCCCAGAACGCGCAGCGTGCCGATTTCCCGCGCGCGCCGCGCCACCGCGGCGTACATGGTGTTCATGGCCGCGAAACTGCTTCCAATGGCCATCACGATAGCCACGAAAATACCCGCGTATTCCACCGGTTTGGCGGAATCCGTCTGTTGGTCGTAATACTCCTGTTCGCCGATGGCATGCAGGTCCAGCTTCGGATCGTTCTCGATATCGTTGACCAGCGCCTTGGCGGTGACCGCGTCGGGAGCGCGCACCAGCCCCGAGCTGAGCGTTTCCAGGCGGTTCGAGTCGCTGGATAACTGGTTCAGGTCGGCCCAGATCTCGCTATTTTGCTCGCCCGTGCCGGCGTCCATCACACCGACGATCAGCCACTGGCTGCGGCCGAAGGCGACCTTCTTGCCTATTTGGGCGTCGGGATAGCGCGCGGCGATGGATTTGCCAACGACCATTTCGGTCTTGCCCGGTTCGAACCAACGCCCGCGCAGCAGGTGAACGGAGGGACGCAAGCGCTGTCCCACCGGCAACAGGCCGCGCACGGTCAGGTTGTTTCCCTGCGGGTTATCCACGTTGGCCAGATTCAGAATGGACACCAGCTCGAGCGATGCCAGCGGCTGGCCATCCGGACCGGCGGCAATCCCTTGTTTGAATTTCAAGTCCTGGAACTGCGTGCGGGTGAAATTGCTGACCAGCTCGGAATCGGAGCCGTGCCGCATCACCAGCACGTTGAGGGGATCGCCGGAAGAAGCCAGCGTCGATCGCAGCCCGTTCACCATCATCAGAATGGCCAGCAGCACGGCCACCGTCAGCCCGATGCCGAGCGCGGTCATGATGGTGGTGGTTTTGCGAACCACCAGGTTGCGCAGGTTGTAGGCGAGGGGAATCGACATGGCTAATCGGTGCTCCGCAGGGCTTCCACGATGGAGATTCGGGAAGCATTCAGCGCGGGAACGAGCGAGCTGAGGAATCCAATTGCCGCGGCCGTGGCGACACAGGTGAATGCCACCGCCGGGCTGAAGTTCGCCATCGGCGGCAGGAAACCGCCGAACGGGCTCTTGGCCACGCCGCGCATCAAAAAGGTGGAGATGACATATCCGATGGCGCCGCCCACCACGGAAATCGCGACGGCCTCGCCCAGCACCAGCCCCAGCACCGCTTGGGGCGTGAAGCCCAAGGTCTTGAGCACACCCACCTCGCGCACCCGCTCGCGCACCGACATCGCCATGGTGTTGGCCGATACCAGCAGAATGGTAAAGACCACCGCGCCGGAAATTCCCAGCAGCAGCATTTTCACGTTGCCCAGCAGGGACAGGAAACTCACCACGAAGGCCTGCTCGGTTTCGGTTTTGGTCTGCGCGGTGGAATTGCGGAACCCCTCGTCGATGGCCTGCGCCACGCGCGACGAATGGGAGGGATCGTCGATCAACACGTAAAACATGAGAACGTTCCCGCGGCGCCGCTCGGGCATCGATTGATCGAGGTACTCCTTGTTGAAATACATCACATCGCTGGCCCGCGGGCTGTCGAAAATTCCACGCACGGCGAAGTCGAAGTCTCCGGGGTAGATGTCGCCGATGATGTGAATCCGGTCGCCGACGTTGAGCTTTAGCGAGTTGGCCAGGTCGCGGCCGATCAAGCAGGCCGCGCGCTCCTTCAGGAATGCCTGCTTCTGATCGCCCGGAATCCGATACTCGCCGAAAACGGTGAACAGTTTCTCCGGTTCGACGGCGAAGCGCGCGAACTGGTTCTTGGGGTCGCGGGTATCTTTGTAACTACCGCCGAAATAGTTATAGATCATGGCTATCCGTACACCGGGCACGTGCTCGATGGTGTTTCGATAGGACAGCGGAATACTCTGCGCCAGCGAAATGTGGTTGCGCACTACCAGCCGCAGCGCCTGGTCGGGCGCCGGATCGCTCAAATAGAAGGCGTGGAACATGGCGATCATCACGCCCAACAGGCACATCGACACCCCGATGGAGGCCACCGTGAGAATCGTTCTGCGCCGGTTGCGCCAGCAATTCTTCAGGATTAGCGGCAGGTAACGCAGCATGTAAGCTTAACTACCGAGTATAACGGAGAAAAAAAGGGCGAAGTTCCGGAGAAAAGCCGGCGAGCGCGACCAACAGATTCAGCCAAAAGGCCGGCACGGTCAATCACAGGCTGAAGCCTGCGCCACCAGCGAAGTTATACTGTGGTCTCGGCAGGACCGCCGGCCGCCGCTTATGAATGTCTTCTTCGTCTGCTTTTTCCTGTCGGGCTTTTGCAGCCTGGTATACCAGGTGATCTGGTTGCGCGTGGCGATGGCCGGTTTCGGCGTCACCACGCCGCTCGTTTCCATCGTTCTTTCCGTATTTATGGCCGGGCTGGCTCTGGGAAGCTGGGCCGGAGGGCGGCTGGTAAGCCGCTTCGAATCGAAGCCCGCCGCATTCTTCATCCGCCTCTACGGGGCGCTGGAATTGACCATCGGCGTATCGGGCGTGGTGGTCGCGCCGCTGCTGCGTTATGGCCACGCACTGCTGGGAGTACAGCAGGCATCCTGGGGATCGTCCGGCTTTTACCTGGCTTCGGCCGCCTGGATCGCCCTGGTCATGCTGCCGTTCTGCGCCTCGATGGGAGCCACTTTCCCAGTAGCGATGGCCGGAATTCGAGCGGCCTTCCAAGAGGAATCGGCGCGTTCGTTCAGTTACCTGTACGTGGCCAACGTGCTCGGCGCCATGACCGGCACGATAGGATCGGCCTTCGTGATGATCGAGCTGATGGGCTTCTCCCGGTCGCTGGCCGTGGCGGCGGTCTCGAACGCTCTGATTGCCATGCTGGCATTCGCACTGTCGCGGTCGGTCGGTTCCGTCGCCGGGCCCAGGCGGTCTTCGCTGCCTCCGCAGAACGCCGCTTCCCAGGGGCCGGCTACCGCCAAGGCAGCGCTGCCGCTGCTCGCCACCACCGGCCTGGCGAGTCTGGCCATGGAAGTGGTTTGGACGCGGCAATACGTTCCGTTTCTGGGACCGGTGGTTTACTCCTTCGCCGCTATGCTCGCGATATACCTGGCCGCAACGGCCATCGGCTCGCGCCTCTACCGGCGTCAATCGAAACGCGGCACCGGCCTGGCCTCCGCGTTCGCCTGGCAGCCGCTGGCCGTTCTGGCGAGTTGCTTCGCCCTGCTGCCGTTGCTCACCGCGGATCCTCGTCTTCCCGGCCCGGAAGACCCCGATCTGCTAGCCGGCGCGTTGCGCGTGGCCCTGGGTATTGGCCCGTTCTGCGGCGTGCTGGGATTCCTCACCCCGATGCTGGTGGACCGCTGGTCCGGGGGCGACCCCGATCGCGCCGGGCGAGCCTACGCGGTCAACGCCGTCGGGTGCATTCTGGGACCGCTGGTGGCCGGCTTCCTGCTCCTTCCGGCGCTGGGTGAGCGTTGGACCCTGATTCTTCTGGCCCTGCCGTTATTCGGGTTCGGCGTGTTTTCCGTGCCGGCGCCGAAGGTGGGCCGTCTCAAGCTGCCGATCGCCACCCTGGCGGCCGGCGTGTTACTGGTCGTCTTCACCCGCGATTTCGAGACTCTTTATCCCGGCGCTTGGATCCGCCGCGACTACACGGCCACCGTCATCGCCGATGGAGAAGGCATGGATAAGATTCTCCTCACCAATGGCACCGGCATGACCATTCTCACGCCCATCACCAAAATGATGGCGCATCTCCCGCTGGCATCTCTCGACGCGCCGCCGCGGCGGGCGCTGGTGCTGTGTTTCGGCATGGGCACTTCGTTTCGCGCCGCGCTCTCCTGGGGCATTCCGGTCACGGTGGTGGAACTGGTGCCGAGCGTGCCCAAAGCCTTCGGCTTCTTCCACGCCGATGGCGAACAGTTGCTGCGGTTGCCGCGCGCCACGGTGGTGATCGACGACGACCGGCGATACCTGGAGCGCACCCGCGACACCTACGACGCGATCGTCATCGACCCGCCCCCGCCGGTCGCGGCTGCTGGATCGAGCCTGCTCTATTCCACCGAATTCTATCGCGTGCTGGCCCGCCGCCTCGGTCCGGGCGGGATACTGCAGCAGTGGCTGCCCGGCGCCGATCTCACCACCGGCTCCGCTTTTGCCCAGGCGCTCCGCGGCAGCTTTCCTTATATCCGCACATTCCGCTCCATCGAGGGCTGGGGCTTTCATTTCCTCTGCAGCTTTCAGCCCCTGCCGCGCCGCAGCGCCGCCGAGATGGCTTCCCGCCTCCCGCCGGCAGCCTTGAAAGATCTGCTCGAATGGGGGCCGCAGTCTACCGCCGAAGCCCAGTTCCGGAAGGTTCTCGAGCAAGAAATACCGCTGCAACAACTGATCGACCGGGCGCCCGGCGCGCCCACGCTCACCGACGACCGCCCGGTGAACGAATACTACCTTTTGCGGCACGCCCTGCACGGCGCCCAATACCTTCCGGAGTCTTCGCTTCCATGATCGCGGTGCACGCGCTCCGCCGGCGGTAGAACGTCATATTGGAGCAGTTCCCCAGGCGTTGCGGAGTTCTCATCGAAGGAAGGCGGACCAGGAGGTCCGCCTCACCAAGCGCCGGAGGGGGTCGCGAGGCCCTGTGGTACCCTACACCAATATGCTCGCCAGGCCCTTGTTCCCAGTTGTTGGCACACTTATTTCAGCCTTCGCATTCTGGTCCGTTTCGGCCTTCCCCGTTCACGCCCAAGGGCGCGCCGCGGCGCTGGAGCCGGCCACTCCGCCACCCAACGCTTCCACCGACCCGCTGTTGCGCGGATTCTCCTTCCGGGCGATCGGCCCCGCGACCATGGCCGGGCGGGTGGACGATATTCAAGGTTGCGAAAAAGACCCGATGATTATCTATGTCGGGTTTGCCACCGGCGGTCTCTGGAAATCCACCGACGGCGGCCTGTACTGGCACTCGCTGTTCGACAACATGCCAAACGAGTCGATCGGCGCGATCGGCATTGCTCCTTCGGACCCGAATATCGTTTATGTAGGAACCGGCGAGGCCAATAACCGGCAGAGCTCTTCGATCGGCGATGGCGTATGGAGCACCACCGATGGCGGCAAGACCTGGCATCACCTGGGCCTCGATAAAGTGCAATCGATCGACCGCATTGCCGTCGACCCCACCAACCCCAATATCGTGTTTGTGGCGTCGCCCGGGCATCTGTTCGGACCCAATCCGGAGCGCGGCCTTTATAAGACCACCGACGGCGGCAAGACCTGGAAACCGGCCAAGTACATGGACCCCTACACGGGCTTCAACGACGTCGCCATCGACCCGTCCAACCCGAAGATCGTTTACGCCTCGTCGTTCCAGCGGCAGCGCACCTGGTGGGGCTATAACGGCGGCGGCGCGGGGAGCGCATTGTGGAAATCGGTGGACGGCGGGAACACCTGGACCAAGCTCGACGGCCCCGGCTGGCCCAAGCCCAAGGACGGCATCTATGGGCGCATTGCCATTTCGATTTTCCGGAACAAACCCACCACCATTTACGCCCAGGTGGAAGCCGGAGCCAGCGCCGGAACGGGCGGCGGCACGACGGCCGAAGGCGGACCGGCGCGCGGCGGCCGTGGCGGCGCGGCGGAAAGCGGTGAGACGCCGGCCGGAGCCGGTGCCGGCGGCGGCGGCAGAGCCCGTGGAGCGGCGGCTCCGCCCAATCCCAGCGGCAGTGGCGTGTTCCGCTCCGACGACGGCGGCAAGACCTGGCAGTTCATGAGCAACCAGAACCAGCGCCCAACTTATTTCAGCCAGATCCGCGTGGATCCCGTGAACGATAAGAAGCTTTTCGTGGGTGGCACCCCGGCCCAGATGTCGCTCGACGGCGGAAAGACCTGGACCGGCCTGGATGCTTCGCACACCGATTACCACGCCTTCTGGATCAATCCCAAGGACCCGCGCACGGTGTGGGTCGGCCACGATGGCGGCATCGACGTGAGCAACGACGGCGGCTACCACTGGGATTTTCACAATGATATGGCGGTGGGCCAGTTCTACCAGATCTCCGCCGATATGCGCCGGCCGTATTACGTCTGCGGCGGCTTGCAGGACAACAATGCATGGTGCGGACCGAGCGCGCTGCGCTCCACCACCGGGCCGGTCAATACGGACTGGTATCAGGTGGCCGGCGGCGACGGTTTCTACACGCGGCAGGATCCCACCGATTGGGCCATTGTGTATGCCGAATCGCAGGATGCCGCCATGAGCCGGCACGATCTGCGGACGGGCACGCAGAAGAGCATCCGGCCGTCTCTGGGCCCCGGACGCGGCGGCACGGCTTCGGCACTGGCCACGGCTTCGGCGGACGCCCCGCCGCCGGGGACCATGACACCCACCAGGGACGCCGCGAGCGACCCGGCCAACGGCGCGCCTCCGGCGGCGGCGCAAGGCGGCCGTGGAGGCCGCGGCGGCGCATTGAATATCGTGAATCCGCCGCCCAACGCCGCCGAACCGTTCCGCTTCTATTGGAATGCTCCCTTCGAGATTTCGCCGCATAATCCCGCCGTGGTTTATATGGCGGCGCAGTATTTTTTCAAGTCCACCAACCGGGGCGACACCTGGTGGATGAATCCGGCAGACCTCAGCAAGAACGTCGACCGCTGGGCGCCCAGGATGTCCATCATGGAAATCGGCGGGGACCAGCCCATGGCCGAAAAACACGACGGCTATTCGGCCAGCTCGCTGGCCACCCAGGTGCGAGAGTCTCCATCCAAACCCGGCGTCATCTGGATCGGCACCGACGATGGCAATCTGCAGTTGAGCCAGGACGGTGGCGAGACCTTCACCAACGTCATCGATAACATCGCCGATGCGCCCAAGGGATATGTGCAGATTTCGCGCATCGAGCCTTCGCATTTCGACCCCGCTACCGCCTACGTGGCGCTCGATAACCATCGCAACGACGATTGGAAACCGTATCTGTTCAAAACCACCGATTACGGCAAGACCTGGACGAACGTAACCGGCAATCTGCCGGAACCGGGGAACATCAATGCGCTGCGCGAGGACTACGACAATCCGCGACTGCTGTTCGTGGGAACCGAATTCGGCCTGTTCGTCACCGTGGATGGCGGCGCCGAGTGGAAAAAGTTCATGACCAACCTGCCCAGCGTGCGCGTGGACGACATCCTGATCCACCCGCGCGACCGGGACCTGATTATCGCCACGCACGGCCGTTCGATCTGGATTGCCGACGACATCACCCCGCTGGAGCGCCTCAAGGAGGGCGACGACCGGAGCCTGATTCTGTTCGATCCGCGGGCGGCGATTCAGTGGAAGAACGATCCGCAGGCGCAACGCCACGCGGCCAATCGCGAGTTTAAGGCGCAGAACCCGCAGGGCGGCACGCCCATCCATATCTGGGCCAAGACGGAACTGGGCAAGGGGAAAGTCGAGTTCCTGCAGAATAACCAGGTGGTCAGCACCATGGACGTCGATATCAAGGGAGGAATGAATCGCTTCCAGTGGAACATGCTGGGCCCGGCTCCGGCCGCGGCCAGCACCGGCGGGCGCGACGGACGCGGTGCGGCAGCCGAGCCGGCAGGCGCGAGCGCAGCCACTGGAAATACCGGCGCCAGGCCGTCGGCCGATGAACCTCAGAGCGGCGCACCTGCTGCCGCCGGGCCCGGCCCTCAGGGTGGTGGGGGCGGCCGTGGCGGACGCGGTAACCAGGGCGTGCCCTTTGTCACCGGCGGTGGACGCGGCGGCGGGGGCTTCGGCTTCGGCGCACCGCAGGGCAGCGCGGTCCAGCCCGGCACCTACTTCTTGCGCCTCACTGTGGCAGGGCAAACGCTGACTTCGTCGGTGGATGTGCTGGAAGACATCTGGATGCGGCCGCAGTAGGATAGCACCGGATTCGGGTTCTACTTTCGCAAGCGCACCACTTCCAGTTTTTCGAGCATGCGCACGCCCCGGCCCTGGGCCTGGTCGCCGGCGCAGATCATGCGGAAGGGACCCACCGGTTCCACCATCGGTTTGCCGGCGCGCCGGTCCGTGACGAGGATGGTCTCGTTAGCGAACTGGGGCGCGAGTTCGGCCAGCGAGAATACCACCTGGTAGCCGTCATGCGCCGTGGCCAGGACGTAGGTCGCCAGCTCTTTGCCCTTCACTTGTTGGCCGGAGGGAAGGCCGGCGCGCTCCAGCACCGCGCTAAGCGGCACGCCCTGGTATTCCATCTTGCCGCTTTTTTCTTCGTTGACCGAAACCGTAACGTGCTTCATTTGGGCGAGATCCTCGGCTTTGAGAACCACGGTTGCGGGAACGTCGCCCTGAATGGTGAGGGTGGGATTGTCGGCCGCGCGGCCGAGACTGATGGCCGCCAGTGCCAGAAGGCAACAACGCGCCGGGGTGTCGCGAATCAACGTCATGGTAGCGAATAGTTTACTACTACCCGGATGACCGGCGCGCTGGGCGGCTGGGCCTGGCAACCCATGGCAGGAGTCGTTGCAGGCCAAAGGCGTACTCCACGCTGGCTCCAACGCGCCGATGCGCCAGGGATGGAGTAAGCATTTTCGCCTGCAGCTCTCTAAACGGCGACTTCTGCCACAGCGGCCTCACACCAGGTGGCGTTCGCGGGGCCCCGGATCGACGGAATCTTCGTTGCGCTCGCGGAAATAGGCCCGGATGTCGTCGCGCAGGCGCGGCTTATTGCCCGCGAAACGCCAAAGGCCCTGCCAATCGCGGCGCAGATCGACGTCGGGATCGAAGCGATGGTCGCGCAGGATGCGCGAGCGCGACCCATAGCCGCGTTTCGACATGGGTCCATGGAAGTGATGGATGGCGTGATTGCTGACGTAACCGATGTTGCCCTTCACTACCTCGGCGCGTTTGCCCCACGCGGCGATCTTGCGCACGTAGGGGTCGGCACATTCGCGGACTTCCCAGTGCCGGTCGGGCTCTCCGACGAGCGCCATGGCCATGTGCCAATCGGCCGATCCCAGGATGCAGGTATCGAGCATGCCGCCGACCTGGTCGAAGGCTTCGCGCCGGAACGCCCAAGCGCCGCCCGGAGCGCCGACGTAGGAGGGCAGGTTGGCCGAAGGCACACGCCGCGTGGTGATGTAGGCGTAGGCAAAGCCTGGGGTGACGGAGGTGGGCCGGTGATCAGCCGACAGCGGCGAATAGCTGCTGAAGAGTTGCGCGAAGTCGTAGTGCTGCAACTGGTGGACGGCTTCCAGAGCCCAATCGGGGCGGGTCATGTGGAAATCGCCGTCGAGAATGGCGCCGTACTTCCAGTCCGCGGGAAAACGCTGCACCACCAGGTTCAGCAGGTTCTCCTTGTGCCACATCTCGTCCGACGTGCGCAATTGCAGATCGAGCGGATTGGCGGCGTCGGTCACTTCGAAGGGGCGCTCGCCGTACTGGATTTCGCCCACGTACAGAGCCACGTTCGGGCTGGCCGCCATGTGCTGGCGGAAATCGTTCATCAAGGCGCGGCGCGATCGCCAGCGCACGGGATTGCTGTACGCGGTGGCGACATGAAGCGTTTGCGACTCCGACCACGGGCGCCACGGCTCATGGACGTTGGGATGACTAGCTGACTGCATGAATGGAACCTTTTCTCGTTTGGATTCGAAAGTGCCCACGAGGCTTAGGAACCGAAGGGCTCTCCCGCTGCCCCCATGCTAGACCGGCGGGTTTCGGGAGAGGCTGCGACCAGAGGCTTCAGAGTGGGGGTAAGTCACTTAGTTTGTGGCGGGAACGGAAAATTTGAGAGTTCTGTGACCGATTCTCCAACTGGCGCCTGATGGATGCCACGGCCGGCTCGGACTTCCTCGCGCCCGGCTATTATCGCTGATATGGGTATGCCTTCGAGGATGGACACGCCAGTGCTGATTATCCTGGCCGGCTTGCCGGGCGCGGGAAAGACGTCGATTGGGCGGCAATTGGCTCGCCAACTTGCCGCGGCGTATCCCCCGACGACGCGGGGTACCGGGTGGGATATGCGGTTGCGGAGGATAACCTGCGTCTCGGCCTGACGGTGGTTGCGGATTCCGTCAATCCGCTCGGGCTTACTCGCGATGCCTGGGTTGCGGCGGCGAATCGCGCCGGGGCACGTGCGATTGAAGTCGAGGTGAAGTGTTCCGACACCGAAGAGCATCGGCGACGGGTGGAAAGGCGAACCAACGACATCTCCGGATTGAGACTACCGGCGTGGAGCGACGTTGCCGGCCGCGAGTACCAGGCATGGGAGCGCGACCATATTGCGATTGACACTGGCTGCCGAAGCGTGGAGGAGTGTGTCCGGACGGTTCTGGAAGCGATGGGGGAGGCGTAAAGGGTGGAGGGCGGCGGAGGCCCGCAAAACACCACTCTCCAGGGAATTTTGAAAAATCAAATTCGAGCGGCCGATGAACGCCGATAAATCCTTTGATTTCTTAATCTTTGTTCATTCGCGTTTATCGGCGGCCCTATTTTTTCACGGCTTCTACGGCCACGGCGCGGCTGGTCTGTCCCACGGTATGTTACACTCCTGGTTTATGGCAGCCGTCACCGTCGCCCGGGGTCACCATCGTCATCACGCCACCTCTTTGCGACGGGCGCTCGGCTGAACGGATTTCGAGCTTGAAGGAAAGGACGCCCGCCGCGAAAACGGCGGGCTTTTTTATTGCCTGCACGATGAATCTGGATTTCAAGAAGGCTGACGGCCTTATCACCGCCGTCATTCAAGACCACGCCTCGGGGCGCGTGCTGATGGTGGGATACATGAACGAGGAGGCGTTTCGCCGCACGGTGGAAACCGGCTTCGCCACCTTCTACAGCCGCTCGCGGCAGAAGCTATGGCTTAAGGGCGAAACCAGCGGCCATCGGCTGGTGGTGAAGGACATTGCGACCGATTGCGACTGTGATGCCGTGCTGGTGAAGGTGGAAGCGCTGGGGCCCGGGGTTTGCCACGAGGGCTACCAAAGCTGCTTCTTCCGGCGCCTGGAAAACGGCGAGTGGAAAGTCACCGACGCGCGCGCGTACGATCCCGACGCGGTATACGGAGGCAAAGCATGAAGCTAAAACTGGGCATCCCCAAAGGCAGTCTGGAGAACGCCACCATCGATCTGTTTCGCCGCGCCGGTTTCCATATCAGCACCAGCAGCCGGTCGTATTTCCCGGCCATCGACGATCCCGAAATCGAGTGCATGCTCATCCGCGCGCAGGAAATGGCACGGTACGTGGAAGACGGAATTCTGGACGCCGGCCTGACCGGGCGCGATTGGATACAGGAAAACGAAGCGGACGTCAAAGCCGTAGCCGATCTGATCTACGCCAAGCAGAGTTTCGGTAAAGTGCGATGGGTGCTGGCCGTACCCGAGGCGTCCAGTTTCTTGAGCGTGCGGGATCTGGAAGGGAAGATCATCGCCACCGAGCTGGTGGCTACCACCAGGCGCTACATCGCGGCGCACGGGGTGAAGGCCAAGGTGGAATTCAGTTGGGGCGCCACGGAAGTGAAACCGCCGGTGCTGGCCGATGCCATTGTGGAAGTCACCGAGACCGGGTCTTCGCTACGAGCCAACAAGCTCAAGATTATCGACACGGTGATGGAATCGAATACCCAGTTCATCGCCAACCACGCCGCCTGGGCGGATGCCGGGAAACGCCGCAAGCTGGAAGATATCCAGATGCTGCTGGAGGGCGCCATCAATGCGCTGGGCAAGGTGGGGTTGATGTTGAACGTTCACCGCGACAATTTGAAGGCCGTGCTGGGCGTGTTGCCGGCCTTGAAGCGGCCCACCATTTCGAACCTCAGCGACGAGGACTGGCTGGCGGTGAATACCATTCTGGACGAAATTTCGGTGCGTGAGATCATTCCCCGGCTGAAGCAGGCGGGCGGCCAGGGAATCGTGGAATACCCGCTGAACAAGATCGTCCTGTGATCCGCATTCTCACTTCCCGACAAATCGGCCGGCTGCTCGAGCGCAAGGCGGCGCGCCTGAGCGAAGCCGAGGCCACGGTGCGGCCCATCCTGGAGGATGTGAAGCGCCGCGGCGATCGCGCGCTGATGGAATATGCGCGCCGGTTCGACGGGCTGACGCGGCGCTCGGTGCGGGTGCCCGCCGCCGAACTGGTGGAAGCCAGAGCCAGGCTCACGCCGGCCTTTCGCAAGGCCGTGTCAAGCGCCGCGCGCAACATTCGGGCTTACGCCCGCGCGCAGATGCCGCGTCAATGGCGGCGCAGGTTCGCGCCCGGTCTCGAACTTGGCCAGATCGTGCGGCCGCTCGATACGGTGGCCGCGTATATACCGGCGGGCCGCTATCCCCTACCCTCCACGCTGCTCATGACCGTGATTCCGGCGCAGGTGGCCGGCGTGCCCAATATCTCGATCGCTTCGCCCAAACCGGTCACGGAATTATTCGGCACGGCGGCTTGGCTGGGTATCGAACGGGTTTTCGAGATGGGCGGGGCGCAAGCCATCGCGGCATTTGCCTACGGCACGCGCACGGTTCCGCGCGCCGACCGCATCGTGGGTCCGGGCAATATTTACGTCGCCGCGGCCAAGAAGCTGCTGGCCGGCGAGGTCGGCATCGATTTTGTCGCCGGGCCCACCGAGATTCTGATCGTGGCGGCCCAAGGCGATCCGAAGCACCTGGCGGCCGATATGCTGGCGCAGGCCGAACACGACACGGACGCTTCGGCGGTGCTGCTGACCACCTCGCGCCGGCTGGCCGCGGCGGTGGCGCGAGAGGTGGATCGCCAGTTGGCCGATCTGCCCACGGCGCCGGTGGCGGCGCAGGCAATTGCCCGCAATTCGGCCATCGTGGTGGTGGGCTCGCTCGACGAAGCCATGGAGATCTCGAATCGCTTCGCGCCGGAACATCTCAGCATTTCCGACGGCTCGCTGCTGGCCCAGGTGCGCCACGCCGGTAGCGTGTTCGTGGGGCCGTTCAGCCCGGAGGCGGCCGGAGACTACGCCGCTGGTCCCAATCACGTGCTGCCCACCGGCGGCGCCGCGCGGCAACGGGGCGGCTTGAGCGTGAGCGACTACCTGAAGGTGATTTCGGTGCAGCGGCTGACGCGGCCGGCGCTGGCGGCGCTGGCTCCAGCGGTGGCCACGCTGGCGCGTGCGGAAGGGCTGGAGGCTCACGCCCGCAGCGTGGAGGCGCGGCGGTGAGGCAACGCGGCTTCGCCATTTTTCACAGGCTGAAACCTGTGCCACCAAGCGCCGACAGGCTGAAGCTCGTGCCACCAAGCGCCGACAGGTTCGGTTTGCCGGTAACAGGTGGCACAGGCTTTAGCCTGTGGGCAACCGGGTGCCTGGCATGAAACCTAAGCTCCCCAAGGGTGCGGTGAAACCGCGCGCGGCGGTGGTTTCGATGGCGCCTTATTCGCCCCCCACCGGCGGACGCATGGGCAAGCTGCGCCTCGATTTCAACGAAAACACGGTGGGCTGCTCACCGGCCGTGCTGGCCGCGCTACGCGATCGCCTGACGGCTGAACAGCTCGCGGTCTATCCCGAATACAGCGCCGCCCGCGAGGCCGTCGCACGGTATTTCCGGGTGGCGCCGGAACAGTTCGTATTCACCAATGGCACCGACGAAGCGATCCAGGTATTTCTCAACACGTACGTGGACGATGGCCAGGAAGTGGTGGTGCTGAAGCCTTCCTACGCGATGTACCGGTTCTACGCCGAAGTGGCGGGCGCCAAGGTGCGCGAGATCGCCTTTGAGCCTCCGGCGATGGAGTTCCCGCTGGACGAACTGCTGGCCGCGATCACGCCCGAAACCCGCGCGGTGCTCATCGCCAATCCCAACAACCCCACCGGCACGGGCGTTTCCGAGGCCGCACTGGAGCGGATTGTGCGGCGCGCGCGGCGCGCGGCGGTGCTCGTCGACGAGGCCTATTACGAGTTTTCCGGCGTGACCATGCTGGGGTCGCTCGACGCCAAACCTAACCTGTTCGTATGCCGCACCTTTTCCAAGGCGTTCGGGATGGCCGGCCTGCGCCTGGGCTGCCTGTTCTCGCATCCCGCCAACATCCAATACCTGCACAAAGCGCAATCGCCCTACAGCGTGAACTCGCTGGCGGCGGAAGCCGCCCGCGCGGCGGTGGCGGATACGCGGTATATCGAGAACTACGTGACCGAAGTGCTGGCGGCGCGCGAGCTGCTTTGCGTGGGACTCGAAAGGCTGGGCATCCGCTACGTGCCCAGCTCGGCGAATTTCGTGCTGGGGTACTTCGGCGCGCGCGCCATCGAGATTCGCGACGCGCTGCGCGGCCACGCCATCCTGGTTCGCGACCGCAGCTATGAAGCCCCCGGTGCGGTGCGCATCACCGTGGGCACGCGCGAGCAGACCGCCCGCTTGCTGGACGCCCTGGAAGAAATTCTGAACCGATGACTCAACCCATTCTCATTTTCGACATGGACGGCGTGCTGGTGGACGTCACCGAATCCTACCGCGAGACCATCGCCCGCACGGTGGAGCATTTCACCGGCGCCGCACCCACTCGCCAACGCATTCAGGAATTGAAAAACCAGGGCGGCTGGAACGACGACTGGAAACTCTCGCATCATCTGGTAACCGGCGCGGGCGTGGAAGCGAGTTTCGAAGAAGTGACGGCGCATTTCCAGAAGCTGTTCCACGGCAACGGCAGCGACGGCCTGATTCTGCGGGAGCGGTGGGTGGCGCGGCCGGGCACGCTCGAAAAGCTGAACCGGCGCTTCGGGTTCGCGCTTTTCACCGGCCGGCTGAAATGGGAGGCCGAGCTGACGCTCGCGCGCTTCGCGCCGCACCTGCGCTTCGATCCCATCTTAGGCATGGACGAAGTGACGGAAGGGAAACCCGCGCCGGAAGGCTTGCTGGCCATCGCCGCGGCGCACGCCGGCGCCAAGTTGTTTTACGTGGGCGATACGGTGGACGACGCCCGCTCGGCCCGCTCCGCCCATGTGCCCTTCATCGGCATCGCCGCGCCCTCGAACCCGCTCTATCTCGACCTGGTCTTCCTGTTTCACGAACACGGCGCCTACGCGATTGTCGACGATATCAACTACCTGGAGGAGGTATTTGCCGAATGAGCCGGCCGAGACGCGCCACCATCCGCCGCGATTCCAAGGAGACCCGCATTCAGGGAACGCTCGCCCTTGAAGGGCGCGGCCGCTACCAGATTCAAACCGGCATTCGCTTCTTCGACCACATGCTGGAGCTGTTCACCAGGCATGGCGGATTCGATTTGAAGCTCCACGCCGAGGGCGACCTGGACGTAGATCAGCACCACACCGTGGAGGACGTGGGCATCGTGCTGGGGCAGCTATTCGCCCAGGCGCTCGGCGACCGCAAAGGCATCAATCGCGCCGGCTATTTCGTGCTGCCCATGGATGAGACGCTGGCGGTGGTAGCGGTGGACCTGGGCGGACGCCCGGCGCTGGTGTACAAAGACAAGGTGCGGGTGCGGCTGGTAGGGGATCTGCAGACCGAGCTGGTGGAGGATTTCTTCGGCGGCTTCGCCAATCACGCCGGCGCTAATCTGCACGCCAAGGTGCTCTACGGCCGCTCCAACCATCACAAGATCGAAGCGATTTTCAAATGTTTCGCGCGGGCCATGAAGTACGCCTGCTCGAAGGACGCGCGGCTGAAAGACCAACTGCCGTCCACCAAGGGGCTTCTATGATTACGATTCTCGATTACGGCGCCGGCAATCTGCGCAGCGTCGAGAACACGCTGGAGGAGTTGGGGTGCGCGTTTCGGCTGGTGCAGGACGCGCGCGGCCTGGAAACGGCCGAAAAAATTCTGCTGCCCGGGGTGGGCCACTTCGGCCAGATGATGCGCGCGCTGGACGAACTGGACGTGCGGCAGGCGCTGGTCGAGCGCATCCGCGCCGGCGTGCCGTTCCTCGGTATCTGCCTGGGCTTGCAGGCGCTGTTCGAGGCCAGCGAAGAAGCTCCTCAAGCCCGCGGGCTGGGGATTTTCCCCGGCACGGTGCGGCGCTTTGCGGCCGGTGTCCGCATTCCGCACATGGGCTGGAACGAACTCGAAGTGAGCCGCGATTCGAAGCTGGCTTGCGGCCTGACGGTGCGGCCGTACGTCTACTTCGCGCACAGTTACTATGTGCCGGTGGACCCGCGCGCCGCGGCCACCTGCACCTATGGCGTGCCGTATACGGCCGTGCTCGAAGCCGGCCAGGTTTTCGGCGTGCAGTTTCATCCCGAGAAATCCGGCGCGGTCGGATTACACATGGTAAGGAATTTCGTGTCATGCTAGACGCCATTTGTCTGCCATCGTGGCGCACGCACCCTTGCGTGACGCGTCGAGTCTCGACTCGACGCTTCTGCGCCTCGGGACACCAGGCGTCGGCACGAGTGCCGACGCGGCACGCAAGAGTGCGTACGCCACATTTCCCGGAGCTTCGCCCATGCTAGCTAAGCGCATCATCCCCTGTCTGGACGTCACCGCCGGACGGGTGGTGAAGGGCGTCCATTTCGTAAACCTGCGGGATGCGGGCGATCCGGTGGAACTGGCCGATCGTTACAACCGCGATGGCGCCGACGAGTTGGTGTTTCTGGACATCACTGCCTCTTCCGACGCGCGCGACATCATGGCCGACGTGGTGGCCCGCACCGCGCGCAAGGTTTTTATTCCGCTGGCGGTGGGCGGCGGCATCCGCGGCGTGGCCGATGCGCGTCGAATTCTGATGTCCGGCGCCGACAAAGTGTCGGTGAATACGGCCGCGGTTCGCCGTCCGGAGCTGATCACCGAGCTGAGCCTGGAATTCGGCGCGCAGGCCGTCGTGCTGGCCATCGACGCACGGCGCAAAGCGCCCGGCCAATGGCACGTCTATACCCGGGGCGGCCGCGACGACGAACGTATCGACGCCGTCGCCTGGGCCGCTCGCGGCGAGGAACTGGGCGCGGGCGAGATTCTGCTCACCTCCATGGATACCGATGGCGTGCAGGACGGTTTCGATTGCCCCCTGACACGCGCCGTCTCCGAGGCCACGCACATCCCGGTAATCGCATCCGGAGGCGCGGGCAAGCCCGAGCATTTCGTGCGTGTGCTCACCGACGGCCGCGCCGACGCCGCCCTGGCCGCTTCGATTTTCCATTACGGCACTTACACCGTAAACCAGCTCAAGGAAGAACTCGACCGGCGCGGCATTCCGGTGAGGCCGGCATGATATTCCCCTGCATCGATCTGATGGGCGGCAAGGTGGTGCAACTGGTGCAGGGCCGCCAGAAAGTCTTGGAGGCCGATTCGCCCGAAGCCATGCTCGAGCGCTTCGCCGCGTTTCCCGAAATTCAGGTCATCGACCTGGACGCCGCCATGGGCCGCGGCTCCAACGACGAACTGGTGCGGATGCTGGCCGGCCGGGCGGCGACGCGCGTGGGCGGCGGGGTGCGAAGCGTGGAGCGGGCACGCACCCTGGTCGAGCAGGGGGCGCGTAAGGTGATCGTGGGAACCTCGGCGTTCACCAAAACTGGCGTCAACCAGCCGCTGCTGGCCGCCATGCGCGACGCCATCGGCCGCGAGCGGCTCTTGATCGCGCTCGATTCCAAAGACGGCCGCATCGTCATCGAGGGCTGGCAGCAAGCCACCGATTTCACCGCTGGCGAGGTGCTGCGCTCGCTCGAGCCCTATTGTTCCGGTTTCCTCTGCACCTACGTGGATAAGGAAGGCATGATGCAAGGGACCGACCTCGACTGGTTTCGCCGTCTGCGCGCGGCTACGACGCTCGAGATCACGGCCGCCGGCGGCATCACCACCCTCGACGAAGTGCGTGCGCTCCTGGCAATGGGCGTCCACGCGGCCTTGGGCATGGCCATCTACACCGGCCGGCTGAGTCTGAAGGAGCTGGCGAAATTGCAGTAGACGCAACCGAGCCGCGACCACAGGGAGCGGTGTTTTTGGGACTTCCCAGCCGGCCTCACCCCATCACCTGGCTCTCCCCCTGGCCGGCTTCCTGCCTTTGGCCTTCAGCCAGCCATTTCGGATACCGGCCCAGCCATAAGCCAAAGATGAAATGCGCCACCAGGGTAGGCGTTTCCGCATACTCGAAGGCCACCAGGGGCAGCGCGTGGCGATAGATCAGCCGATAGGCCACGAGATACCAGGCCAGCGCCACGGCGAGGGCCAGCAGGCGCACACGGTGCGAGCCGATCCGGCCACCGGTCGCGGCGGCGAACACCGCGCCCAGCGTTCCGTAGATCACGATGTACACGGCCAGCCCCGCCAACGTAGGATAGGCGAAATCGTCCCGCCAGCCGGTGCCGGAATAGAAGGCTCCGGCCATCAGGTTTTCCGCCGTCCAGAAGCTTCGCCCGCGCCACAGAGAACCGATCCCGAGCCATCCCATCATCCATCCGACGCCGGTTACGCCCCGCGCCAGGCCGGCCAACCAGCGGGGCATCGGGCGCGTGGAACGGACCTCGGTAGCGTGACACATTGATTTCAGCCTATACTGACCATAGCGTAAGACAAAAGGCAAAGCCAAAAAGGCAAAAGCGAAAGCACATGAGAAAAGTGGAAGTCGGCTAGTGGAACGCCACGTAGTGGTAACCGGAATCGGGGCGGTGAGCCCCAACGGGATCGGCCGGGAAAGCTTCTGGGAGGCGACCAAAGCGGGGAAGAGCGGGGTGCGGCGCATCGCCCGGTTCGACCCCTCCGGATTTGTGGTTCAGATAGCGGGACAGGTGCCCGAGGAGTTCGACGAGAAGCGCTACGTCGAGGTGAAGGACCGGCCGCACGTTTCGCGCGCGGTGCCACTGGCGGCGGCCAGCGTGGCCGAGGCGCTGGCCGACGCCGGCCTCGATGCCGGCTCGATGACGCGCGACGAGTTGCGCGAAATCGGCGTGCTGGTGGGTTCCGGCGGCGGCAGCCAGGATTTCACCGAAGAACAATACCGGCTCTATTACAGCGGCCATCAGAAGCAGTGCAGCGTGTATACCATTCCTACCGGCACCATCGGCACGCTCGCCAGCGAAGTCTCGATGCGCTTCGGATTCCGCGGTTTGAGCCACATCGTTTCCACCGGGTGCACTTCCTCGACCGATGCCATCGGCTATGCCTTTCGGCACATCCGCATGGGTATGCTGGACACCATGATCGCCGGCGGCGTGGATTCGCCGATCGCGCCTTTGATCCTGCGCGGTTTCCAGCTCATGCGCATTATGAGCACGCGCTGGAACCACGCTCCGGAACGCGCCTCGCGGCCATTTTCCCGCGACCGCGACGGATTCGTGCTGGCCGAAGGCGCCTGGTTCTTCGTGCTGGAGGAGCGGGAGCGGGCCCACGCCCGCGGCGCCCATATTTACGGCGAAATAGTGGGCTACGGGTCCACCTGCGAGGCCTACCATCGCGTGCGCCTGGAAGAGTGCGGAGAGGAGCCGGCCCGCGCCATCGGCCTGGCGCTGAAGGAGGCCGGCATCGCGCCTTCCGACGTGGACTACATCAACTATCACGGCACTTCGACCGAGCTCAACGACCGCATCGAGACGCGCGCCGTGAAGCTGGCTTTCAACGGCCACGCCTACCGCCTGCCGGGCTCGTCTCTGAAAAGCCTGATCGGCCACCCGCAAGGCGCTTGCGGCGCTGCCGGCGTGGCGGCCACGCTGCTGGCGATGCGCGACGGAGTCGCCTTCCCAACCCTCAATATCGACGAGCCCGACCCCGAATGCGACCTGGATTACATCTCCGGCGCGAGCCGCAAACTGGAAATTGAACACGCCATAGCCAATTGCATCGCGTTTGGCAGCAAGAATTCGGCCCTGGCGCTGCGCCGAGGCTAGGTGGCACCGGCTTTAGCCTGTGAGAATCCGCCTATCCGATGCCCGAGTGACGCTTGAAGATCAGCGGAAGGTTCTGCGAGAAAGCCGAGCGCGCCATCACCATATCGCAGCCGGCCTCCTGCGCCTTTAACTTCAGCTCGCCCTGCACGTGCGAAAGATAGCCGATCAAGCTGATGGGTTTCGTCTCGGAGTTACCCTTCAGCTTGGCAATCAGTTTGAGTGGCTGGACAGCGTCGAAATTCAGGTCAAAAATAATCAGCGAGGGCCGCCCTTTGGCCTTCTCAATTACTTCCTTGCCGTCTTTGACGAACTCCAGCGCCAATCCGTTGCGCTTGGCCGCGTCCGTCAACTTGACCGAGAAAAACAAATCGCTTACAACCGCGAGAACTCGCTTCGGTTCCGGCTTTTGCATATAGATACGTCGATTGGGGTACCCAAGTCTCTACTACGAGGAGGAAGGAGGAACTCCGATCTTAGCACGAAAGGTGGGGCGGACCATCGCCTTCGTGGTCTGTCAGGCTTCGCCTACCCGCTCCGAACGATAACGTGGCACTGGCACTTTTGCTTGCCTCATCGGCTTTCGAGCCGGCGTCGCCCCGAGAAACCTCGAAACTCTCCCTGACACGGTGTCCAAGGCGGGCGCGGTCCTTTTCGTAGCACCGGCGATCTTGTCGCCGGTGTCTTCCAGCGCTTTGCTAAAGTTCCCCCGCTCTGACAGACGACGGAAGGCGATCGTCTGTCCGCCCTCGGGCTATTGCCCCTGGGCGAGCGAGTAGCCTGCCTGTCCGTCAAAGGTGCGCAGAGTCTGGGTGGAGGCGATGTCGATACCCGCTTCGGCCACCCGCCCGCACAACGCCAGGATCGGCTTCATAGCCGTGGCGCTCTGGGCCAGAAATCGGCAGCGGAAGCTCTCCGTGCAGAAGGTTTCCGCCGAGCCCGCCGGCCAGACCTTCACCCCGCGGTTGTCGATCATTTCCAGGTTCAACCCGTCGGCCGCGAATGGCTGCATGGCCGCTGCCAGTGCTTCCGGATTGCGCGACGGCCAGGTCACGAAAAGGTCCACTCCCCTGATTTCGGAACTGACCGCGCCGCTCGCTTGGGAAACCCGCGGCACCGCTGGGGCCGCTGCCGCCCGGTGGGCGTAGGCAACCGGTTTCAGACGATTGGGCTGCTGCCCGATCCGCGCCGCCACCGCGGCGGCGAACTCCTTGGTCCCCACCTTAGCCGTACTGATGCCTTCGGTATAAATGTCATAGGTGTGAATGCCATCCTCGATGGTGCGCAGCCATGCGTTGTGCACCAGCGCCGCGGTCTCCGGCAGGTCGATGTGCACCAGCATGAGGACCGCGCCCAGAAGCAGCCCCGACGGATTGGCCAGGTTCTGGCCGGCACGCCGCGGCGCCGAACCATGGATGGCTTCGAACATCGCGCACTTATCGCCGATGTTGGCCGACCCCGCCAGCCCCACCGAGCCGGCGATCTGCGCGGCCACGTCCGAAAGGATGTCGCCGTACAGATTGGGCATCACCAGCACGTCGAAAGCTTCGGGAGTATCGGCCAGCTTGGCGGCGCCGATATCCACGATCCAGGCTTCCTTCTGGATGTCGGGATATTCGACCGCGATCTCGTCGAAAACTTTGTGGAATAGTCCGTCAGTCATCTTCATGATGTTGTCTTTCATGAAGCAGGTGACCTTCTTGCGGTTGTGGCGGCGGGCATATTCGAAAGCGTAGCGGACGATTCTTTCGCTGCCCGGCCGGGTGATGAGCTTGATGCAAGAGGTCACGTCCGGGCTCAATTGGTACTCGATGCCGGCGTAGAGATCCTCTTCGTTCTCGCGCACGATCACCACGTCCATCACGGGATGCTTGGTTTCGATAAACGGGTGATACGAGACACAAGGCCGGACATTGGCGTACTGGCCCAGGGTCTTGCGGGTGGTGACGTTCAAGCTCTTGAAGCCGCCACCCTGAGGGGTGGTGATCGGCGCTTTGAGGAAAACCCTGGTTCGCAGCAGGGATTCCCAGGAGCCGGGATCGATGCCGGCGGTATTGCCGCGCAGGTAAACCTTCTCCCCGATCTCAATGGTTTCAATGTCAAGAGCCGCGCCCGCCGCCTCCAAAATCCGGAGCGTGGCGCTCATGATCTCCGGTCCGATGCCGTCGCCATAAGCGACCGTGATGGGTGTTTTGCTGGCCATAGACGAATACCCAAGATAAGGGAATACTGACGGCAGCGCAAGCGGCACGGGCCGGCGACTACCGAAGGCGCGACCAACGGGAGCGGTTTTTCCCCGCTGGCGGCGCTGTGGCGCAGGACCCGGGTCATCGACTCGATACTTGCGGATTGAGCCTCCTAACGGAACCGTTGCGGGCCGCACCTCTTCGGCACGTACTCAAATACCGGCCCAATTGGCGGTCGGTTGTCATGGTATGCTGCTTGATCCACGCTGAGAGAAATAGCGTCAATTCAATCGTCATGGTTACCTCTCCGCGCTCGAAACGTTTCCTAAACTCCCGTGCCTGGCGCCGTAGCCCATCGTGCTGCTGCACGTGCGCCCGCAACTCCGGGTAGTCGACCGCGGCCATCAATTGCTCTTCGTGGGCAAAGTGATCCGAGGTATATCGGGTCGTTTCCGCAAGAAGCACCCCCAGAATTTCCACCCCCTTCCCGGCCAGCATCGCCGCGTGGAGGCGATTCACGACTTCGAACCAAACCTGATGCTCTCGATCGATCTCAGCGACCTGCACGGCGTACTCCGGAGTCCACTCTAAGATCTTCACTGGGACGGCTGACATACCCAAAATAGCTCCTTTAGTTGATGCGGCGTTTGGCGGCAGGGCGCCATCGGCGAACTCCCCAATTTAAAAGAACTCCACATTCTCTCCCAGTTCCTCGGCGGCTTTGAGCGGGAACTCGGACTGCTCAGCCTGCACTGCCACAGAGGCCGGCCGGGCCACGGCCTTGGTGACACCTTCATGCACATCGCGCTCCGCCTGCATCGTGTAATGCCGCGCGAAATCGTCCAAATCTCGCCCCATCGCTTCGGCGCCAGGGGGCGAAAACGTGGGCTGGTTTTGCTCCACGATCTCCTGGAGCGTCCCCCGCGCTCGTCTGACCGCCTCGGCAAACACAGACCCTACGGAGAAGCTCTCACGGGTGGCGGATAAGTCTTCGCGAAGGCGGGTACTGCGAACGGTAATCTGACCGATCTGGGCGAAACTGCGCTCGCTCGACGAGTGTAATTCCGCAATCGCCACACGCATCGTCTCCTCGCAGTGGTCCGAGCCGGCCGAAGCGCATCTCACAGCCAAGCGCGTACCCGCCTGGCTCATGGAGCCGAGCGCCTGAAGGAGGGATTCGGAGCGGCCTCTGGACTCGAATGCCAGTTGCTGTATCGTGCCGGCGAGCACGGCGAGGGCATCCCCCGACCCACCGATATGCGCCGCCCGGATGTTGGCGTTCAGCGCCAACCGCTCCATTTGGATCTCGACCGTCTGGATCTCTTCAATCGCCCCTCGCATCCGCCCGATAGTCTCTGCCAGTCCTCTGTGGGTGGCCTCGTTGGCCGCTTCCGCGTTATCGCAGTGGACGAGTCCGGCCAGAATGGCGGAGCATGATTGCTCCATCCGCAGAGAGAACGAGTTCTTCTCAACCTCGGAAAAGCCGGACAAGCTTCGGCTCTCTTCCGTCATCTCCAGTACATGCGCCGCGATATCGTCCAGACTGCGCGCAATCGAGGCAACCGAGACGGCGAATTTCTCGCCTGCATCGGCGAGTTGCGACGATTGCAGTGCCAGAACGGCCGCGGCGCTCTGGGGGTCGCGGGAGATGCCGCCCTCTTGTCCCTCGGAATCGGGTGAGAGGCGCCGCAGTATTTCGATCACATGCTCCACCTGTTGCCGCGTAATATCGTGGAATTGAATGGATACGACCAGCTTCTTGAAGGCGTCCGATATTGCGCCATACTGGGATCGCATTCGAACCGATGAGGCGAGCGCCCGCTTCTGCATATCGGCGAATGAGGCAAGCTGCGCCAGGACTTCGGAGATCATCGCGGGCAGGTCGTTCGTCTGCCGTTTTTCGAGCGCGGCAGAGCTGATCAGGACGCTTTCGATGGGAGGAATCAGTTGGCTCGCGGTGTCCAAGGCATTTTCGACTCGCTCTTGCACACTGCCCGACAGCGACTTTACCGCGTCGGCCAGGGGACCGAAGTCGGCGCTCGCCGCGCCAAGCCGCGCGGTTTCAATCCGCGTCAGCACTCCGAGCGTAGTGAGGGTAGAAACTGTTCCTTTGAACCCGGACAGAGTTCGCTTTACCAGGCCGGCCTCCCGGAGCATGCCGTCCAGCAAACCGTTGCCTTCTTCGGCACGCGCTCTTATCTTCGTAAAACCGTCGAGGATGCCCGTCAGAGCGTGCGATGCGCGTAGGCCCTGTTCCGCCGACATCATGTCGGCTAAAGCCGTTAACTCGAACGAAATCAGGCCCACCGCCTCACTGAACTCCGACAGCTTTCCGCCGATTCTCAAGAAGTCCTGCTCGGTGTTGTGATTCAAAAGGTCGAGATCCGCGATCACCTGGCCAAGAGTTTCGTCCCAAGCCTTTGACTCCGAATCTTTCAGGGCCGCTTTCCGGCGGAAAGTCCGCAGCCAGCCGGAGAGCCGCCTCCCAGACGGTGGAGCTCCGGCTTGGGCTGCCAGTTGGTCAGCTACGTGCATGCGGTTCGATCCAAGCTGTGACACTCCAGCGCATTCAAAACAAGTACTACCCGTCCGTCTCCCATGATGGCGGCGCCCTGAAACTCCTTGCATTGCTCCAAGCCGCCAGTCAGTGGCTTAACCAGAACTTCGACTTCACTGAGAAACTTATCGACCACAAGGCCGTATTTCACTGTGCCGGCTTCCACGATTGCGACTGAAATTTCCGCCGTTTCTGCGGGTACCAGGCCCAACATTTCCGCCAGACTGAAGATGGAGTAGATACTTCCCCGGACCTGCGCGAGGGTGAACCCGCGGTAGTCGTGTGCCTCTTCGGCTGGCACCTTGACCATGTCGCGAATGTTACCGAGCGGCAGGATATACTCCTGAGCGCCCGCTTCGAGCAGGATGCCCTTTGAAATCATGAGACTGGTGGGCAGTTTGATCAGCAAGGTTGTGCCACGGCCGAGCTTCGAGCGAATTTCGATGGTCCCTTGCAGGTTGCGGACATTACTGCGCACGACATCCATTCCCACTCCCCGGCCGGAAACGTCGGTGACCTTGGCCGCAGTCGTCAACCCTGGCAGGAACACCAACTGAAACGCAGCCTCCTCGCTCATGCCCGTAGCGGCTTCCGGGGTCAGCAAACCCTTTTCGACGGCTTTCCGTTTGAGACTCGCGGCGTCGAGCCCCCGCCCGTCGTCGGTGATTTCAATGACCACGCCGCCAGCCTCATGCACGGCTCGCAAGGTCAGTTGCCCGGACCCCTCCTTTCCTTTCGCACGGCGTTCCTCGGGCAACTCAATCCCATGGTCGACGGCGTTGCGAATCACGTGAACCAGTGGATCGCCGATCTGTTCCAGGATGGTCTTGTCCAGCTCGATTCCCTCGCCTCCGATGACCAGCCGGACTTCTTTCCCGAGAGACCGTGCGAGATCCCGGACGAGGCGCGGGAATTTCTGGAATACGGTCTTGACCGGCAGCATCCGGATCGACATGACGCTGGCCTGGAGCTCGTCGGCAATGCGGGAGATGTTCGCACCGGCATCTCTCAGGTCCTTCGCCATTCCGGCGCCATCCGCGCCGTCATTCAGCTTCTGTACAAGCAGCGGGAATGCCCCGCGGGCGACCAGCAACTCGCCGACGACCCTCATCAAGCGATCCAGCTTGTTTTGTTCGATTCGAATCGTCGGCGGTGGGCTGGAAGCGCCCGCCCGGTCCGCCGAAGCTTTCACGGGCAATTGAGCGGGGCCGGCGGGCTTGGCAGGCTCCGGAACGTGGGCGCCATCGGCGGCTGGCGGCCCGCCGTCCAGAACGGACCGGGCAGCCCGAAAGGCGCTGGCCAGGACGGAGCGCTCTTCGCTGCCCAATGCCGCGCCGGTTCTCACCGCGGCATCCAGAATGCGGAGTTGTTGCGCCAACGGTTCTTCCAGTTCCGGGCAGTTCCGATACTGGGCGGCCGCCGACAAGGTCTTTAGGCCGCGCAGATAGGTTTGAAGGACGGGGCCAGTGGACTCGCTGTCGTTTTCCATGCGCCGGAAACAGCTCGCAATCATCTCGACGCACTGGGCGGTCGTGTTGCGGAACGCCGCGTCTCGCGGATCCTGGCTGCGGCCACCCGCAACGTCATGGGTACGGACCCCCAGCCGCTCGAGCAGTTCCGGCGACACCGGTCCGCCCTCGCCGTTGTGCGTAAGCCTCCCCAACAGGCTGCGGATTGCGTCGCACGTCTCCAGGGCGGTTTGGATCGTCGCTCCCGGCACCGGTCCGGCAGCCGCTCCCCGGAATGGATCGAGAAGGGTCTCCAGTGCGTGAGCCACCCGCACCAGGAGTTGCAACGGGTGGCTGTCGGTGAGGGCGGTGCTCTGGAAGTGTCCCAACAGCAGGGCCGCATTGCCCTTGACGCTGTGGACACCCCGAAACAGAGAGGCGAGGTCGTCCTTCGAGGCGAGGTCTTGCTCGAGCGCCAGCGCGTCCCTCTCAATTCCCGCCAGGTGGTCTTCGCACTCCACCACGAACAGTTCGAATGCCTCCACGGGTACGGAGCCAAGCAGGGCCACAGCCTCGGCCTGGTCTTCGAGCAACCGGATACGGACATCGCATTCGTCCTCGACGAAAACGAACACGTCCTTGACAGCCGCACGGTCGCGGTCCGTGACCAGGAGGATCTCCCACCAGAGATAGCAGTGCTCCGCCTCCAGTGCAGCCAACGGCGGTACCTGGTCCGCATGAGCCGTGATATGTGCCTGCCCCAGTTCCCGCAGGTCGTCGAGCAGTGTAACCGGATCCGCGCCGGAATAAAATATCTCCCGGTTCGGCTTGAAAACGATCTCAAAAGCCGCTCGAACCCGGACCGCCGGCTTCGATTCCTCGATCCGCGTCCCGCTCGGACTCTCCGGCGCCGGCAGCAATCGCGCGAATGCGCCGGTTACTTCCACTTCTCCCGGAATGACGGCCCCTTCCGCCTTCTCCTCAATAAGCAGCCGGATGACGTCGCAGGCCTTCAGTCCGCAATCGATCAATTCCGGCGTCACGGCCAGCCGGTCCTCACGCGCCAGATCAAAGGCCTCTTCCATCGTGTGAGCGAACCTGGCAAGGTGCGCGAAACCCGCAGTTGCGCCCGATCCCTTGATGGTGTGAATGGCCCGGAACACCCGGTGGACCAAAGTTGCGTCGGCGGACTGCGCCTCGAGAGCCAGGAGGGAGGAGTCGAGTTCAATCAGCAGATCCAGCGCCTCGGCCCTGAACGCGCCCCGCATCTGCTCCATGACGTCTGTTGGCATCGCTATCTACCCGCTTCGGACCCGGCATCCGCGCCGGGCGTCAACGCACAACTTTCTTGGCTACCGCCAGAAGCTGGTCCGGATCGAATGGTTTCACGATCCAGGCCGTTGCCCCTGCTGCTTTACCTTGCTGTTTCTTCTCCGGATGCGATTCAGTGGTCAGCATCACGATGGGCACGAACTTGTAAGCGGGCATGGCCCGAATCCGGCGAGTGAGCTCGATTCCATCCATCCTCGGCATGTTGACGTCCGTCAAGAAGAGACGGATGTCCTGGCCCTGCAGTTTGACCATTGCGTCCACGCCGTCCGCAGCCTCGACCACCGCGTAGCCGGCGCCCCGCAACACCACGCACACCATTTGGCGAAGGCTCGATGAATCGTCCACCACCATGACGTCTTTCACGAACCCTCCCGCACGCTGAGCAACTCGCGGCGCAGGCCGCAGCGGTCCACCGCGCCAATGAAAGCATCCGACGGGTTATCGAAGGAAAGCACCGTGACAGCCTTACGCAACGAAAACAGCAGTTGGAGAATACAGGTGTCGATGTCCTCTAAGGCCTCGGTATCTACTCCAAGAGGCGTGCCGTCTTCCAGTCCTTCCCGTAGCGTGACGGCCAGGTTCTGGGCGTCTCGGATCGCGACCTCGCCTTCGAGTTTTAGAGTTTGTCTGCCTGGCGTGCTGGCGATTGCAAACGGCATTGGTTTTCTCCTCTCCGCCGCGCCTCAGTTTCCGACCAGAAGCATGCGGATATTCTCGACCATCATTTCCGGAGAGCTGGGTTTGATAATGTAAAGATTCGCCCCTGCCTCAAATCCCTTCGTCTTGTCCTTGGCTTCGCTCTCCGTAGACACGATGATGATTGGGAGTGAGCTGTACTTTCCATCGGCACGTACGCGCCGGATGAACTCATAGCCATCCATGTTACTCATATTGATGTCGGTGAGAACCAGGTCGCAGGGATTGGTGTACAACCGTTCCAGTCCGTCACTGCCGTCCACCGCCGTAATCACCCGATAGTGAGCCTGTTCCAATATGTAGGAGTGATAGCTCCTGACGAATTCCGAGTCGTCCACGATTAAGATCGTTTTCTTCGTTTTCACAGCGCTATTCCTTGCCATAAACCAGGTGGTTCTCAAACCGCTTCAGCTTGAACGCCGTCGTCACGCGGCCTATCGATTCGGAATGCCCCAGGAAGACGTAGCCTCCCCGATTCAGGGCATTATAAAAGTGATCCACAACCGCCTTTCGCGAAAGATCGTCGAAATAGATCAAGACGTTTCGGCAGAAGATGAAGTCAAAGTCCCGCATCGCCCGCATCGCCATCCGGTCGTGCAGGTTCAGATGAACCGTTTGGACCAGGGAGGCGGTTCTCCGCCGCACCACGTACTCGTCGCCATCCTCAATGAGATACTTCGCCCGATATTCGTCGGGAACGTCGTTGACCGACCGGCATCCGTAACGGGCCGCCGCCGCTTTTCGTAACATGTTCTCGTCAATGTCGGTCGCCGTGATCTCGCAGTCCCAGGACTGAGCCTGTGGGAAAACTTCCTGCAGGATCATCGCCAGCGTGTAAGGCTCTTCTCCCGAGGAGCAACCCGCCGACCAGATCCGCAGGGTCTTCTCTCCGCGGGCCTGCTTGGCCGACAGCACTTCCGGCAGACAGTGATTGGCGAATGCCTGCAACTGGTCGTACTCGCGGAACATGTAAGTCTCGTTGGTGGTGACCAGGTTGGCCAGCGCCTGCATCTCCAGGCCCTGCGGGTCGGCATAGTTGAGCATGAACAGATACTCTCGGGGGTCCACCAGACCTAACGCCGCCATGCGCTTGGCAACCCGTGTTTTCAGAAAATAGATTTTCTTGTCGTCGAAATGCAGCCCTAGTTTCTGGTAGATGACCTGGCTCAGGCTCTGGAATTGTTCGACAGAGAGGTCTGACATAGCGTTCCGGTTAGCAGCTTAGGGCCTGCAATACCTCCTCATCGGATTCTTCGAGGGCGCGCGCAGCGAGAACCGGCTCGAGCCCGGCCCGTTTGGTTGTCCGAAGGGTTTCCACCGCCCCCAGGCGAACCAACCGCTCCGTGCTGGATAGGCAGTAAACGAGGAACGTGTAGACGTCGTCGCGGGTGGCCCAGAAGCCCAGAACCCGCACCGCCTGATAGCGGCACAAGGGCGAATCTCCATCGTCGACCACCGCGCGTAAAACCGGCAGCAAATCCACGCCGGGCTCGGGCGACGGGCAACGCGGACCGATAGCGATAAGCGCGCTGAGAATCGCCGGGCGAAGGTGAGGGCCGCGCACAGGCAACAGGCTCGCCACCTCGGCGAACTCCTGGGCCGATCCCAGCGCGGCCGTCGCTTTCAGGCAAGACGCCAGAAGGAAGTCCGGCAGCGCCGCCAAATCCGGGAAACACCGCCGGATGGCCCCTAACGAGGATTCATGGCCAATCCCAACCAGCGCTTCCAAGCAGGCGCCAATCAGCATGGGGTGCGAATCGGCCTGGAGCAGATCCTCAATCCGGTTGCGGAACTCCCCAGCCCGCGTGCGGCCGAGATTCTCCACGGCTGTGATCGCCACGTTTACGTCCTTGTCCGAAAGCGCGGCCGCATAGATTTCCCCTGCATCACCGGCCTGAATTCCGCTCAGAACGTCCAGGACGAGTTTTCTCATGTCCTTGTCGCCATCTCGCATGACCGCGATCAGGAAGGGGATCGAACGCGCGCCTTTGCGGCGCAGCACATCCACGGCCTGGTTGCGAATCTGGGAATCTTCGCTCCCAAGCAAACCGATCGAGCCCTCGATGGCCGCGTTGGCATCGATCCGGATCAGGGCTTGGAATATGGCGTCGCGAACCGCCCGCGAAGGTTCCTTGCCCAACCGGTCCAGGAGAAACTGCACGCCTTCCGGCGTGTTCAAATACCCGATATCCTCGGCGGCGTAGGTGCGGTCGGCTTCGTCGGCGCAGTTTAGCTTCTCCGCGTACTCCATGAGGCAGCTCATTCCATCGTCCTCCGGACCGTCTTTACGATCTCTCCCGCTACTTCATGACTGGGCAAAACCACGCACGCTCCACCGCGATCGACAGCCTCGCGCGGCATTCCGTAAACCACCGCGGTCTGCTCGCTTTCGGCAATCGTGTGTCCGCCGGCCTGCTTAATCGCGACCATCTGATCGGCGCCGTCGTCGCCGATGCCGGTCATTAGGACGCCAATGGTGTCCGCCCCGTAGATCTTCAGAACCGAATCCATCATGACTCCCACCGATGGCACGAACAGTGTTGCCGGCGTGGTTGGCGTGCGGATCACAACCTCGCCCGTCATCTTCCGGTGCAGGCACAGATGCATCCCGCCTGGCGCCACGTAGCAGACGCTCGGCTCCACGGGCATGCCCGAACGGCCTTCCACAATCTTGAACGCGGCGTGCTCGTCCAGTCGCTTGGCAAAGGATGCAATGAAGGCCGGTGGCATGTGCTGCACCAGGAACATACTGGCCGGCAAGTCCGCCGGAATCAGGGGCAGCACCTCTTGCAGCGTCGCCGGCCCTCCGGTGGAAATCCCGATAGCTACGGCCCTCTTTCGGGTAACGTTCTCAAACGTGGAGCGCACCGCCGGCCGGAACGGCTTCCGGCGCTCCCGGTTGCGCTGCAGGCGGTCGACAATGCCGCGAGACGCGGCGGCTTTAAGCTTGGAAATCAGTTCTTCCGCCACCGCGCCCATATTGGATGAGACCGTGCCATCCGGCTTGGCGACAAAATCGAAGGCCCCCAACTCCAGACACTCGAAGGTAGTCGCGGTACCCTCCTGGGTGAGCGACGAAACCATGACAACCGGACAAATTTTCTCCTGCAAGATCATCTGCAACGCGGTGACACCGTCCAGCTTCGGCATGTTGATGTCCATCGAGACGACATCGGGCCGCAGTTCCCGGGCTTTCGATACCGCGTCCTCGCCATCCCGTGCGAGCCCAACCAAATCAAGATCGGCCGACGCCGCGATGATTCGTTTGAAGGTCTGCCGCATTAAGGCGGAATCGTCCGCTACTAGCACGCGTATTCTGCTCATGGCTTTTGGAAAGTGCCGGGGCCGCTGACCGGCCCCGGCTCAGGATTCGAGCTACTAGGTAATTTCGGACAGATGCGCCCGCTCCTGCCGGGAGAGAATCCTCTCCACATCGAGCAGCACGATCATGCGCTTACCCGCATCCACCTTGCCGATTCCGGAAATGAACTGCTGATCGATTCCGGACCCGATGGCCTCGGGAGGCGGGGCGATGTCCTTCCTGGCGAGATTCAATACCTCGCGTACGGAGTCCACCACCAGGCCCGTTTTGACGCCGCCGAGATCCACGATGATGATGCGGGTGCGGTCGTCGGACGGTTTGACATCGAGATCGAAGCGTTTCCGGGTGTCCAGCACTGGGATTACTTCCCCGCGCAGGTTCGTGATGCCCTCGATGAACGCTGCAGCCTTCGGCACTTTGGTGATCTTGGCGAGGCGATCGATTTCCTGGATTTGCGAAATCGGAACACCGTATTCCTCCGCGCCGAGCAGGAACGTCACCAGTTGAACCTCGCTCAGTTCCTGCGCGCCCGAGCCGGTTTCTTGAGTTTTCCCGGCCTTCTCCTCTTCTGCGGCGTGGATCGAGGAGTTCTGCACGTCCCGCAGTTTCTGGTCTTTCATCAGGCTGGCAACGTCCAGCAACATGATCAACCGCGCGCCGTCTTCGAGTTTGGCAACTCCCGACAGCTCCATCCCCCCACTCGAGGTGATGCGGGGAGGCGGTTCCATCAGGTTTTTGGGCACGTTCAGCACTTCGTGAACGTGATCCACCACCAAACCGAGCACAAAGCCCTCGGCATCCACCACGATGATGCGCTGGTCTTCCTGGATGTTCTGAGCGATCTGCTCCTCAAACTTGCGTATGGCGGCGACCGTTTCCCGGCTCCCGGAGAGGACGTCCTCGCCACAGGCGCGCGCGGCGTCGCGATCGCCGTGCTCTTCGTGTTTCGTGCGGACCTGGAGCTGCTTGACGACCTTTTCGTTCAACCCCCGTGCCTTGGCCAACGCCTCCATCAGCAGTTGGCTGGAACTATTGGTCTCGGCCAGCCACTTGCGGAGGCGCTCCATGACCGAGCTATCCACCTTTTGGTGCGAACCAGCCGCGAAGACTTTCTCGGTCTGGTCGATCCAGCGCTCATACTCCTCCCGCAAGGGCCGGCAGTTGTCGGCGAGCTCATCGGCGAGCGATCGCTGCTGAAGCAGCCGCCGCAGGTCGATAACCGGTAGGATCTGACCCCGTACCGTCAGCACTCCCAGAACGTATTCGGGAACGTCCGGAACCTGGTTGGGAGTCTGCACGCGCAGAATTTCCCGGACATGCTCCATGTGGAAGGCGAATTCCTCTTTCGCGATGCGAAAGGTGACCATCTTTTGGACGTCGGCGCCGGCGCCCCCGGATTTGTCCGACGACTCGCCGCTCCGGGATTCCGATCCCGAAGCTGCGCCCTTCGTGCCAGCAGTTTTGCGCGTCACGCCAATCTCGCAGACCTGGGCCGCGTTCAGAGCCATGACGATGCGTTGCCCTTTATCGAGCTTGACAACCCCTTCGAGGTAGTCCGAGGTGGTCCCGCGGATCGCCGCCGGCGGCGGTTCGATTTCGCTGCGCAGTACGCGAGTCACCTGCTTGACCCGGTCCACGCGCAAACCGGTCTTGACGCCGTCGATGTCGACCACCAATACCCGGGTGCGGTCGGTCTCCTGGGCCCGCTCCATGCCGAAACGGGTGCGCATGTCGATGACTGGCAGCACGACACCACGCAAGTTAGCGATGCCGTCCACGTAGGCCGGCGTGCGGGGGACCTTCGCCATCTTGGGAAGGCGAATGATTTCCTGTACCGACATGATATCGAAGCCAAACTCCTCGTCCTTCAACAGGAACGTGACCAGTTGGCTTTCGTCCTTCAGGCCGGCTGATGATTGTAGAGTGTCTGTTTCCATCAAGAATCTCCTTAAACGAGAACGCTCTACCAGCTACCCGTTCTGCAATTCATCAGCCTGAGAAGCAATCTCCTCGATGGCTTGGGCGATCTCCTGGGCAGCCTTCAACCCCTGCTCGGAGGCGCCGGCCGCTTCGATCGACGCGCGCGCGGTTTCTTCGGCGGCGGCTGCGATCTGCTGGCTGGCTTTGCCCGCCTGTTCGAGTCCGGCGGCAGCCTCACCAGAGGCTTTCGCGATTTCGCGGATGTCGGTCACCACCACGTCGGAGTCTTTCGCGATCCGATCGAGGTTCGCGGTGGAGATTTTGGCCCGTTCCACTTCGGCCCGCCCTTTGCTTCCGGCCAGTTCGATATCCCCCGCAACTTTGGTGATCTGCGTTTGCACGTTCTTGACCAGGTCTTTGATCTTGTCGGCGTTTTCACTGCTTTCGTTGGCAAGAGACCGAATGTCGCCGGCGACGACCGAGAAGCCCCGGCCGTATTCTCCGGCTCGCGCGGCTTCCACGTTGCCGTTCACGGCGAGCATCTTCGTCTGGACCGTCACCATGACAATGGCGTCGACGATCTTGTCGATGCGGCGCGTCCGTTCCTCCAGTTCCAGGATGTTCCTGGCGGACTCGGCGGATGCATCGGCGCTCTTGCCAATGTTGACGATCAACGCATCCACGTTGGTCTTGTTGCTGGCGAGAAGTTTTTGCGTGGCCAGAGCTTTCTCCACGCTCAATTCGGCGCGGTCTCCCATACCTTTCGCGGCATGCCGCATTTGAGCACCCAGGGCGTTAGATGTCTCCGCCGCCTTGGCCTGGGCGCCAGCCGCCTTGTTTATCTGCTCGATGGCGATGGTGATCTGCTGCGAAGAGGACTTCAGTTCCTCGGCGTTGGTGGATAATTCCTCGGCGGTGGCGGCCAGTTCCTCGGCCGACTTCTGCGCATTGGTCGAAGTCTTCAACGACTCCGCCATTTCGGCTAGCGAGCGGGCCGCGTCGCTCATCTCCGAGTACGCTTTGGACTGTTCCTGAGTCGATTTCTGGGCTTCCTGGCAGGCCGAGGTGGATTCTTCGGCGGCCGCGGCAATCTCCTCGGCACCCTTCAGATAGGTCTTGGCGCCCGCCAGCGCTTCCGCCGCGTTCTTCTGAATCTCGGCGCAGTTCGCCCGGACCTCTTCGTAATCACTGGCGATCTTCAGCAGATCCTGAGTGATGACCTTGGCCTTCTCCACTTCCTCGCGGCCCTTCTTCCCCGCCGCTTCCGTGTCCCCGGCGACCACCTTCACCTGGTTCTGAATCTCGTTTACGACTTCCTGAATGCCGCGCGCGCTCTTTTCGCTGATCTCCGCGAGGTTGCGCACTTCGTCGGCTACCACGGCGAATCCCTTGCCATGTTCCCCGGCGCGGGCAGCTTCGATTGCCGCGTTCAAGGCCAGCAGGTTGGTCTGGTCGGCGATCCGCGTCACGGCATGAACGATCTTGCCGATCTCCTCGGACTGACGTTCCAATTCGGCAATCATCTTTGCGGATTCGATGTTCCCGTCGGCAGCGTCTCCGACTCCCTTGATGATGGCCTCAATGTCTGCCGTGGTTGACTTGGCGAGCGCTACCACCTCGTTCACCCTCCGCAGGGACACTTCCGCACGGCCGTTGGCCCCGTCCGATGCCTTCTCGATCTGATTGATGGCGGCCCGGGATTCTTCCGCCGCGGCCGACGCCTCCTCTGCACCCGCCGCGATGGTGTGCATCGTCTTTTCCAGTTCTTCAACCGCGCCGGTAGCTTCGGCGATGGCGCTCGATACTTGATCGGTCGCGGTGGATAGCTTCTCCGCCACGGCCTGCGCGCGGGCCACGGTCCGGGCGCGCGTTTTCTCCTCCGCCAGTTTCTTGGCGGTGAGGCGGCTCTCGGCGAAATCGTCACCGTGTCCATTGGACTCCGCGGCCTTCTTCGCGGGCGGCGGCGTTGCCGTGCCCTTTTGCGGTCCAAGGCGATTCAAAGCGAGGCGGCTCGGAACAGCGGGCGCGCCGTTGGTGGGTACTTCAGCGTTTTGTCTAATCATTCCTGTCTCCGGAGATCGGTTTAGCCGGCACCCAACAGCGGGGCGCGAGAGATCCTGAGTGACGCGAGCCGCGACCACCCGATGCTCTCCTTTACTCAGTCCATCTATCGGAAGAAGATTGCAGGAACTTTTGTAGGTATTCGTCCTACAGGAGGAGAATTACTGCGCGATGCGGTTCTCGATGGCGTAGCGAATCAGTTCGGCGGTGCTCTTCAAGTCGAGCTTGGTCAGAATGCGGCTGCGATAGGTGCTGACGGTCTTCTCGCTGAGTGCAAGCTCGGCGGCGATTTGTTTTACCGTCCTGCCCAAGCCGATGAGCCGCGCCACCTCGCGTTCGCGGCCAGAGAGGTCCTTGTGGCAAGGGAGCCGGTCGTGCCTTTCCATGCCCGACCTCGCCTTTCCGGCCGCCTCGGGACCCCTGGCCGCCAGCCGATCGAGCCCGGTCACCTCTTCGACCATCGCGGCGAAATAGTCGACTGACCTGTCCTCGCGCCGCCGGCATTTCACCGCCACATTGGTGTGAACCACATCGCCGTTCTTGCGGATCCAGCGTTTCGGCATCAGGTAGCCGTCGACCTCTCCGGCGAGTATCCGATCATAGTTCCCGATCTCGCCGGCCAGGTCGTCCGGATGGACCAACGCCGCCCACGTCGTCTGCATGAGCTCACGCCGTTCGTATCCCAAGATTTCACAAAGGCGGTCGTTTACTTCAAGCCACCCCGTGGCCGGCGACACGATCGCCATGCCTACCAGCCCGAGTTCCAGGTAGCACCGGGAACGTTCCTCGCTCGCGCGCAGTGCCCCTTCGGCACGATAAAGCGCCGCAGCCTCTTGTCTTTTATCGCTTTCCGCCAGCGCACGTTCCGCGGTCCGCTCGATGGCACGCCGTTCCAGTTCCGCGTTGAGCCGCTCCACCTCGGCCCTGGCCTGCGTCAACCCGGGGGTTTGGACAACCTGCCAATTTCCATGGCGTCTGGCCATTTCCGCCGCGCCGCTATTCGTCGCGGGCGTTCACCAGTTTGCCGTTTTCATCCAGGTGCGGATAGGGGCCACCGGTGCGAAATTCGTCCAGAATGTATTTGTCGTACTGCGGCGTGGGTTCGA
>Ga0182014_10000246_pt1 | contig 69297 bp, 63 predicted proteins | sample 612S2DmetaG_FD_120489 | JGI IMG/M metagenome (GOLD analysis project Ga0182014, IMG submission 120489) | Permafrost microbial communities from Stordalen Mire, Sweden - 612S2D metaG | ecosystem: Environmental > Terrestrial > Soil > Wetlands > Permafrost | place: Sweden: Stordalen | collected...
ACCAGTTTGATAGGACGGATGTGTAAGAGTGGTGACATTCTGAGCTTACCGTTACTAATTGCCCGTTCGGCTTGACCATAAAATTTACTGCGCACACAACATGCGCTGCTTTTTTCGCGGTCCGTCAGTATTCAAATCAAAGAAGTTGCCGGCAGACAACGATCCGCAACGTACTCTCCTTTCCGCGACCGGACCGGGAGAGTACGTCGCTGATCGCTGTACGCCGATCGCAACTTCTGGGTGACCATAGCGAGAGGGACCCACCCGTTCCCATCCCGAACACGGCCGTTAAGCCTCTCAGCCCCGATGGTACTGCATGGGTAACTGTGTGGGAGAGTAGGAAGTCGCCCGGTTTAAATCGAAGCCCGCGTTAACCCGCGGGTTTTTTTGTTCCCTCCTTTTCGCCGCTCCGCCCCCCTGTTTTCAACAAATCCTCTTCCGTGATATAGTAAGGGCGCGTTTGATAGCTTCCGCGAGTCCGGTCAGGCCCGTCCCGAGCGTTGGTGTCCGCTTACGTTCCTCCCGATTTGCCCGCTTTCCAAACCGCAACTGGAGGATTTGAGTGAAGAACATTTTCGTGGGCAATCTGAGCTTCCGGGCGACGGAGGAATCCGTTAAGGAACTCTTCGAGCGCTACGGCGCCGTGACCAGCGCGCGGATCATGACCGACCGTGAAACCGGCCGCTCCCGCGGATTCGCTTTCGTCGAGATGTCGAATTCAGAGGAAGCCGACAAAGCCATCGCAGCTCTAAACGGGTACACCATGGAGGGCCGCGCGTTGAACGTCAACGAAGCCCGGCCAAAACCGGATCGCGGGCCGCGGCCGGGAGGCGGCGGAGGCAGGGGGCGCGAACCGCGCTGGTAAGATAGGGCGAAGGCCAGAATGCCACCACAGGCTAAAGCCTGTGCCACCCCTCACAAGCCGTGGGTGCCGTTTTCGAGGAACGCGCGCAGCCGGTGGCTGCGACTGGGATGGCGGAGTTTCCGCAGGGCCTTGGCTTCGATTTGGCGGATACGTTCGCGAGTCACGGCGAAGTTCTGGCCGACCTCTTCCAAGGTGTGCTCGCTTCCGTCTTCCAGGCCGAAGCGCATCTTGATAATTTTCTCTTCCCGCGGAGTCAGGGTCTTCAGAACCTGCGCGGTTTGCTCGCGCAGATTGAGGTTGATCACCGCATCCGAGGGCGAGATCCCATTCTGATCGACGATGAAATCGCCCAGATGCGACTCCTCTTCTTCGCCTATCGGGGTTTCCAGTGAAATCGGCTCCTGCGCCACGCGAAGCACTTTCCGGACCTTCGAAACCGGCAACTGCATGCGTTTAGCCAGTTCGTCGTTGGTCGGCTCCCGTCCCAACTCCTGCACCATCTGCCGGGAAGTGCGAATCAGCTTGTTGATGGTCTCGATCATGTGCACCGGGATGCGGATGGTGCGCGCCTGATCGGCGATGGCGCGGGTGATGGCCTGGCGGACCCACCAGGTGGCGTAGGTCGAGAACTTGTAACCCCGGCGGTATTCGAACTTGTCGACCGCCTTCATGAGGCCGATATTGCCTTCCTGGATCAAGTCGAGAAATTGCAAGCCGCGGTTGGTATAACGCTTGGCAATGCTCACCACCAGCCGCAGGTTGGCTTCGATCAGCTCTTTCTTGGCGGCTTCGGCTTCCTGGTGCGCGTTGGTGATGATTTCCACCGTGCGCCGCAGGTCGGCTGCCGGCGCGCCGAACAGTTCCTCCAGTTGTTGCAGCCGCTGGGTCATGGAGCGCTGTTCCTTGCGCAATTCCTTGACGCCCTCGGCGCGCGCGCCCGGCCAGGTCTCCAGGCGCCGCTGCAAGCGCGTGGTTTCGCGTTCGATCGGCTTGATTTCCTCCACCGCCGAGCGAACGCGGTCGATCAAGTGACGGATGACCGGCGATTGCAGGCGGACGCTTCGCATCAGGCGCGAAGTGCGTACCACCAGCCGGCCCAGCTCCCACAACTGGCGGCGGTGCTGTTTCGGCTTCATGCCGCGGGGAATGGCCTGCAACTTCTGGCGGCATTGCAGAATGCGCCGGTGCTGCCGGGCGATTTCTTCGGCAACCGCCGTGAACTCGCGCCGCTTCTCCTCCACCAACTCGTCGGTGAGGATCGGATCGGCGATCTGCACGACGTCGCGGGCGGAAAGCGCGTCGCGCTCCATGTCCTCGGCCATGGAGCATATTTCCTGCAATACCAGCGGCGCGCGCGACAGCGACTTCAGCACCGTATTCTGGCCGCGCTCGATGCGCCGCGCGATTTCCACTTCGCCTTCGCGCGTGAGCAGCGGTACCGTTCCCATTTCGCGGAGGTACATGCGGACGGGATCGTTAACCTTTTCGCCGATGCCGGCGGGAAGGTCGAGGTCGAGAGGCTCTTCGCTTTCGTCCAGCTTCTTGTCGAAGTCCTTGGGCTCTTCCAGGATTTCGATGCCGGCCACGTCCAGACCGGCCAGCACGTCTTCGAGCTCGTTGCCGCCGGGCAGGTCGCCGGGCAGCACCTCGCTCACCTCGTCGTATAAGACGTAGCCCTTTTCCTTGCCCAGTTGTACGAGCCGCTGCAGTCCTTCGAATTTGTCTTCGAGCGCCACTGAAGCCCCGTTACTCCCCCCGGCGATTAGCGAGTCCCAATCATTGTACACCAAGGCGGAAGAGTGGAATCAGGCGGCCCTTTCCAAGTCCGCCAGCTCACGTGCGAGGCGAATCGCCTCCTCCATATTCCCGGCGCGCTCGGCCTCGCGAATGCGCGCTTTCAATTGGTCGCGGCGCCATAGACGTTCGTCGCGGGCCACGCTTTCGATCGCCGCCCGCGCCTTTTCGAGCGTGTTCCGCTCGTCTTCTTGCAGAACCGCTTCCGCCAGCAGGTTCTGATCGGCGGGCTCCAGCCGGGCGTGCAGTTCCTCAAAGCCCCAGGCGGTTCCGGCATCCTCAAGGACAAACACCGCCTGAAAGATGCGATGCGACCCGAAGCGCGACACGGCATCGAGCGAGCGAAGTTCCCCCAGCATCTCGGCGCGCATTTCCGGCTGCAATACGGCATTCAGCAGAATGCGCTCGCTCGGCCGGAGCGCGGCCTTGGGCGCCTCGATCGGTTTGGTGTCGCGCGCCGCCGCGGCTTTGCGAAACCAATCGAGGATCGCGCCGCGCTCCGCGCCCACGTAGGCTGCCAGGTCGTTGGCCACGGCGCTGCGCTCGATCGGATCGGAAATCCGTTCAACGGCGGGCAACAGCGCCTGGAGAATCGCCGCCGCGCCTTCGCTCGAATGCACGTCATGCTGTGTGCGCGCGCGGTCCGCCAGCCAATAGAAATAACCCTTGGCCGCGGCCAGGCGGTCCGCATACGCTGTCGCGCCGTTTTGCTTGCAGTACTCGTCCGGGTCGAGACCCCGGTCCAATTCCACAATGCGCACGTGCATCCCCTCGGTCAGCAAAAGGCCGATAGAGCGCTCGGTGGCATTCGCCCCCGCCGCATCGGGGTCGAAATTCACGAACACCTTACCGGAGTGCCGCTTCAGGGTTTGCACCTGCTGCGCGGTGAGCGAGGTTCCGCAACTGGCCACTACGGAGGCAAAGCCAGCGGCAGTCACGCCGATCGCGTCCATGTAACCTTCCACCAGGATCGCGCGGTCATCGCGGCGAATTGCCTCCTTGGCGCGATGAAGATTGTAAAGCACAAAGCTCTTTTTGTATATCGGCGTTTCGGGCGAATTCAAATACTTCGGTTCGTCGCCGGCATCCAGCGCCCGCCCGCCAAAACCAATGATTTTGCCCGCTTCGTTGTGGATCGGGAACATGAGGCGGTTGCGAAAACGATCGTAGAAGGAGCCGTCTTCACGCTTACCTACCAGGCCGGACTGCTCCGACTGCTCCGCGGTAAAGCGCCGCTCGCCGAATAGCCGGACCAGCGCGCGGCCACGTTCGGAATAGCCCAGGCCGAATTTTTCGGCGGTCTCCGGGCTCACCCCGCGCCGCTCCAGGTAGGCCCGCGCCGCGTCGCCGGCCGGCGACTGCAAATTGGCCCGAAACGTCTGCGCCGCCAGTGTGTGCATCTCGAACAGGGCGGCCCGCATGCGGGAATCGTCATCGGCGTACTGTGAGCGCTTCGGCATGGGAACGCCGTAGCGCTCGGCCAGAGATTTCAGAGCCTCGAAAAAACTCAGGCCCTCTTTTTCCATCACGAACTTGATGACGTCGCCGGCGGCTCCGCAGGAGAAGCACTTGTAGAACTGGTGAACCACATGAACCGTGAAGGAGGGAGTCTTTTCGCTGTGAAAGGGGCACAGTCCCATGTAGCGGCTGGGGCCGGATTTGCGTAATCGCACGTATTCGCCCACTACGTCTTCGATACGCACCACGCCCTTTAACTGCTCGGCAAACTCCATGGGCCCTCCCCGATATTATCCCGCAGATAAAAACCGGTTGGCCGCCCCGGCGGGCCGCGATTGCTATCCGAAGTTAGCTTGATCGACGGGAGTGGTAAGGCCCACACTCCGGTTCATGACGGGCACTGTTTTAGCGCATCTCGGGCCTGTAACCCGCGTGTGCATTGCCGCAGGGCCCTTTGTGGCGGCACTGCTGCTGCGTTTGATCCTCGGCCGCAACCGCCTGACGGGCTCGCTGATCGCCTTCACCACCAGTTGGTTCGCCATGAACGTGCTCCTGGCGCCGTCCGCGGAACCGATGCGCCAGCAGTTGTACTCCCTTCCCGGCCGGCTTTTTCGCTGATCGGCGCGGCCGGTCCGCTGGTACCGGGGCGGTTGACTCTGCCGCTCGACTCCTCTATGTTTGTCCTGATGGAGGCGAGTATGCAATCGAGACTCGGAGGCTTGGTCCTGGTGTTGGCGCTGGCAGGCGGTGCGCAGGCTCAAACCAAAAAGCGGGTAGCGGTAATGAATTTCGACTACGCCGCGGTGTCGTCCAGCGTACGCCAGCTATTCGGGTCGGATCAGGACGTCGGCAAAGGGATTGCCGATATGCTGGTGGACCGCCTGGTGAATGACGGCGTGTATTCCGTCATCGAACGCAAGGAACTCGACAAGGTGCTGGCGGAGCAGAATTTTTCCAACAGCGACCGGGCCGATCCCACCACCGCGGCCAAGATCGCCCGCATCCTGGGGGTGAACGTCATCGTTATTGGGAGCATCACGCAGTTCGGGCGCGACGACAAGAAAACCGACGTGGGAGGCGGTGCGCTGAGCGGTGTAACCGGGCGTTTCGGGGTGGGCGGCGTTCGCAAATCTCAGGCCACGGCGGTGGTGCAGGTCACGGCGCGGATGATCGATACCAGCACGGCGGAAATCCTGGCCAGTTGCACGGCGAAGGGATCATCGTCGCGTTCCGGAGGGGGGATACTTGGCGCGGGCGGCGGTGGCGGATCCGAGGGGGGCGCCGGGATGGATATGAAATCCTCCAATTTCGCCGCTACGATCCTGGGTGAGGCCACCACCAAGGCGGTCGCCGATCTCGGGACCCAATTGGATGCGCGTGCGGCCCAACTCCCGGTGCAAACGGTTTCCATCAACGGTATGGTGGCCGATGCTTCGCCCGACGGCACGCTGATCCTGAACGTCGGTTCGCGCAGCGGTCTAAAGGTGGGCGACACGCTGCAGGTGAAACATCCGGGGCGCGAGATCCGGGACCCCTCCAGCGGAAAAGTGCTGCGCCGTATCGACGAGAGTGTAGGAACGGTCACAATTACCGAAATCGACGAAACCTCGGCGGTGGGGAAGTTCACCGGCCCGGGCCAACCGCAAGTCAAAGACACGGTTTCCAGTAAGTAGGAAAGTATGGAACTAAGCGTCGGTTCGACGGTCGGCGACTATCGGATTATCGACATTCTGGGTGCCGGCGGCATGGGCAAGGTGTACAAGGTCCGAAACGTGATTTCGGACCGGGTCGAGGCCATGAAGGTGCTGCTGCCGGATCTTGGCAACGCACCCGAGCTGGCGGACCGGTTTTTGCGGGAAATCAAGGTGCAGGCGAGCTTGGAGCACCCCAATATCGCCGCTCTACACACCGCTCTGAGGGTGGACAACCAGCTCCTGATGTTGATGGAACTGGTGGAAGGCGAGACGCTGGAGCATAAGCTGAAGGGCGGCCCCATCCCGGTCTCCCTCGCCGTGGATTATATTCGCCAGGTATTGTCGGCCCTGGAATACGCGCACGCCCGGGGAGTGGTGCACCGCGATATCAAGCCGGCCAACATGATGTTGACGCCCACCGGCGTGGTGAAGCTGATGGACTTTGGTATCGCCAAGGCATCCGGCGACCAGAAGCTGACCATGACCGGCACCACCATGGGCTCGCTCTATTACATGTCGCCGGAGCAGATCAAAGGGGCTGCCACGCTGGACGCCCGCGCCGACCTGTACTCGGTCGGCGTATCGCTCTACGAGTTGGCGACCGGCAAACGGCCCTTCGACGGAGACAGCCAATTCGCGATCATGGCGGCGCATCTGGACAAGGTTCCGCTGTCCCCGATCGCGCTCGATCCATCCATGCCGCAGGCGCTCAACGACGTAATCCTGATGGCGGTGGTGAAGGACCCGAACGCGCGTTTTCAGACCGCGACGGCCTTCCGCAACGCTTTGGGATCGGTGCCCGGCGCGGGGACCGCTCCCGGATTGGCGACTACCGTTCCAGCCAGTGCTCTGCCGGTGCCGGGACCCATACCGCCGATGGCTATACCACCGGCTCCATACATGGCCGCTCCCGCTCCGCCGCTGGTGCGGCGCAGCCACCGCGGCGTGTGGATGGCACTGGGTGGGCTGGTGGCGGCGGCGGCGGTAGTAGCCGCGATCCAGTTCGGTCCATGGCATGCGACCAAGGCCGCTCCGCAGAACGCGTCCCCACAGGTCACCTCCGCGCCCCAATACGCCGCGCCGTCGAGCTCGCCGGCGACCGGCGCGACGAGCCCCGCGGCGGTACCGGCCGCGGCGAACACAGAGCCAACGTCAGCGCCGCCGGCGCCCAGTTCCACCACGGCCGCCCAACAACCCCCGGCGCCGTCGGGCGGGATGCCCGTCCAGGAGAGGCCCAACAAGGCGGCGGCCTCCCCGCATCGTGCGACGGAACCCATGGCGCCCATTCCGGCCCCGCAACTGCCGGCCGAAAGCGTGGCACGGCCGCCGCAAGACCAGCCCAATGAAGGCCGCGAGAGGACCTCGCTCCGCCAGTCGGAAGCTCGCGAGCGTCATGAGGGGCAGGCCGCCGCCGTCGACGAACGTGCCCTGCGCGAACAGCGCGAATTTCGCCAGATGCTCGCCGCTCGCGCCATCGTGGTCCGGACGAGTCTCCGTACTTTGGAGGAGTCGCAGAAAGGCCACGGTATGAATCTGCGCGGGGATATTCGCGAGGCGCAGTCGCTCATGGACGCGTACCTGCAGAGCGCCACGGAGGACCTGAACCAGTTGGACCTTCCGGCCGCCCGTGCCGACATGGAAAAAGCGGAGCGGGAGATCGAGAAGCTGGAAAAGTTCCTCGGGCGCTAGGCGCGGCGGTAGGGCGCTGCCCTGGCTAGGCTCCTTTCGGGTAGCAACCGAGCACGCGCAGAAAATCCGCCAGTTCTCGTAAGTGCCCCAACGCATTGCGCACCTGCGGAGAATCCACATGTCCCAGGAAATCCACGTAGAACAGGTATTCCCACGGTTTTCCGCGGAGAGGCCGCGATTCGATCTTGGCGAGGCTCAGGTCGCGCAAGGCGAATGCGCTCAGAGCGCGAAACAGCGCCCCGGCCTGGTTCCGCGTGCTGAACACGAGGGAAGTTTTCCACGGCGTGTTCGGCTTGGCCGGCGCCCGGTGGCGAAGCGCATAAGCGGAAGTGCGCAGCAGAAAGAAGCGGGTGAAATTCTGGCGATCGCTTTCGATCGAGCGTCGCAAGATGCGGGCTCCGTAGATCTCGCTCGCCACCGAACTGGCGATGGCGGCGGCATCGGTCAGGCCCTCCTCCATCACCATTTTCACGCTCCCGGCCGTGTCATAGAACGGAATTTTTTCGATTTGGGGATTTTTCTGAAAGAAATCGAGACATTGATTCAAAGCCACCGGGTGAGAAAAGACGCGCCTAATTTGTGAGAAGCGCAGCTCTGCCGGCGCAATTAAGTTGTGGACAATGCGGACGCTGGTCTCGGACACGATCGGTAGCTCATAGCTGAGCAGGTGATCGTAGTTTTCATGCACCGATCCCGCCAGCGTGTTCTCAATCGGCACCACGGCGCCGACGGCCTTGCCTTCCGTCAAGCTCCGGAATACGTCCTCAAATCTGGGGCACGGCAGCACAGGACTACCCTCGCCGGCCAGTTGGCGGACGGCCATCTCGCTGAACGCTCCGCGCTCACCCTGAAAGGCGATGGATCGAGCGGAGATTTTCCTCATAACCTGTCCCTATTCCGGAGGAGAATCCGTTTTGTTCCGGATTCGGAACAAAACCAGCCGATTTCGGTTGCTGTAGTTTTTGCCATGTCTTATAATTCCGCTTGGTCCAAAGGGTCGCTTCGCCGTCCCCGCGGAGGAGATAAACGCCTTCATGGAGCGCCCAGGGGAAAGACTAAAACGGGTCCGGGAAAAACTGGGGCTCACCTACCGCGACGTGGAGCGCGCCAGCCAGCAGATCGCAGAGCACCGGGGTAACGATGAGTTTATTATCGCGCTAAGCCGCCTCGCAGACATCGAAAACAAGGGCACCATTCCATCACTCTTCCGAATGTACACCTTGTGTGCGGTGTACCGCCTGGAAATCGGCGAGGTCCTGACCTGGTATGGCGTGCCGAGCGGGGAACTGGTTTCCGAGGGCCTGCGGATCAAACACCGGGCGACCCATGCCGCCGGGTTTGGCCACCAGACGGAGGTGACCGTTCCTTTACCCCTGGATGCTTCCGTGGACCAGGCCAAAACGACCTTCCTGAGCCAAACCATCCGTAAATGGGGAAAGCTTCCGCTGAGCTTCCTAAACGGTTGGGAAGTGAAGGAGTTTCGTTACGGCGTGATGGGGACGGAGGACTGGTCCATGTATCCGATACTGCATCCCGGTTCGCTGCTGGCCATTGACGACACGCTGTGTCGAATTGGAGGCGGCAAGTGGACCAGCGAGGTGGATCGGCCCATTCACTTCCTGGAACATCGGCAAGGCTACCTATGCGGGTGGTGCAGTTTGCAACAAGATCGGCTGATGGTCCAGTTCCACCCTTCCTCCCAGCAGAACGTGGCGCTCTACGACTGGACCGAAATCGACGTTTTGGGACAGGTGGTGGGCGTTGCTATGTTATTGGAATCAAAGAAAAGATAAGACGGCCTACCCGTAGCGCAGCAGTTCCAGCAGAGTCTCCAGATCGGTAATATAGAGCTGCCGCTCCACGTCGCGCGCCGTTGGTGGCGTCAGGCTGCGGTAGGCGAGAGCAAATCGTGGGCCGCCCGAGGTATTCAGGTAACGTTCCAGATCGGCTTTTTGTTCCGACAGGCTGAAGGTGAGCCATTGCGAGAAAATCTGGTGATGGCTGAGGCACAGGGTTCGATCCGCGTCTTCCCGGCCCATCAACTGGCTAAGATCGCTGTGATAATAAGAGCCCGACGGAGCATCCCAGAGAGAAGCCATGAAGACCAGCCTCCCAAAAGAAGTTGGGACTTGGGTCAGTATCTGGCGCCAGTACTCCGCACCAGGCACCAGTGCCGGCCGACGCTTGAAGGCCACGTCTCCCAGAAAATTCCTCCCTTTCGGCTTGCGGTCAGTCAGTGTGCTGAGTAAGGAAAGTACTGTAGATCACCAAACACGCCACCCTGACGCGCAGCTACAATTTTATAACGCTATCCCAAAATGTTGCAGTGCTAACCTTAGGTACCTCCCTTCAGATATTCGCGACTAGCCATGGGATGTTCTGTCAGCGGAAATTCTGCTTCGGTAATGTCCCTATATCCGTCTGGTCCTGACTAGTATAGTACTAAGCTTACTTTAGTAAGCCACTCGTTAAGAAAGGAACAGACCCGGATGAAAAAGCTGGTCCTCTTGGCCCTGGCTGCTTTTGCACTTGTGGCGACGGCACAAGTCAACAAGACCGATATACCGCTTCCCGGCTGCCACCCCTGCAGTTGGGTCCGGTAAATGCACCAAAAGGCTGGGAAACTGGCGTGGGGCCTGGTGTTAGAATGCGGCTGAGGTCGTGCGAAAATGCCAGGCTCCGCGCTGGTTAACAGCCTGATCATTCTGTCGGCGGCCGGATCGTTGGCGACGGCCGCCAAGCTGTTCTGGACAGGCTTATTCCGGCGCTATAGCTTCTTCTTCGTCTACCTGCTTTTTCGACTTGTTAGCAGCTTCATTCCATTCTTGCTCGACTACCGATCCAAACTTTACCTTCGGGTTTTTCTGGTCGAGGAGCCAATTTCCTGGATCCTATTTGTTCTCATGGTGTTGGAGTTGTACCGGCTGATCTTGGAACGTCACCGGGGCCTGTACACCCTAGGCCGTTGGGCGATGTATTTTGCCATGGTAGTATCGATCCTGGTATCGATATTGAGCCTCCTGCCCAAGATCCGGCCGTCCATGGGTTCTGAGGATCGTCTTTTGGGCTACACCATTGCCGCCGAACGCGGAATTTATCTCAGCCTCGCCACCTTCCTTGTATTAATTCTGCTCTTCCTTACCCGCTATCCGGTACCATTGAGCCGGAACGTAATCGTGCATGCAGCCGTATTTTCCTTATATTTCATCAGTAATACTTTGATTTTTCTGGCGCGTGCGCTATTCGGGCTCCGCTTTAACGAGACCGCTAGCGCCTTCCTTTTGGCGATTTCGGTGCTTTGCGTATATGCCTGGCTGTTGTTGCTGAGCCCGCACGGCGAAGAGGTTCGGGTGCAACTTCCGCACCTTGGGCCGGAACACGAGGAGCGGATTTTGCGGCAATTGGATGCCATCAACGCGACCGTATTGCGCGTTTCCCGCGTGCATTAATTGATAACAAAAGTTATCACAGTACCGATATTACCCGAACTTTTGTTGCATTTCAGCCAGAAGTACCGTATCCTCAACTTTGGTGACACACACAAGCAAATGTACCAAACGGGGGGTCAATGATAGAAATTAGCTTGCTGGTAATCTTGTGTATTTTCGCGGCCCTTGCGATCTTTGTGGGCAAAGTCATGCTGTCTGGTAGCGATTTGCCGGTTACGGCTGAGTGGATCGAAGAGCTGTCGCTCGAACGATATCGGCCCATGTTCCGGTTGCTAGAGCCACAGGATCTTGAGTACTTACGCGCACAGCCTGGCTTCACGCCGCGGATGGAGCGGAAGTTACGCGCGCAGCGTTACCACATTTTTCGCGGTTACCTGAGCAGCCTCAGCATGGATTTTCGGCGCATTTCAGCCGCTTTGAAACTGCTTCTGCTGCAGTCCCGGGAGGATCGGCCGGACTTGGCCGGCATCCTGCTCCGTCAGCAGATCAACTTCGCGTGCAGCCTGATGGTAGTCCATTTTCGTCTGGTGTTGTACCGGATGGGTGTCGGCGCCGTCAGCGCGGCGAGCCTGGTGGAAATCTTCAACCGGATGCAGGGCGAACTGCGCAATCTGATGCCGGCCGTGAGTGCGTCGGCGGCATAACCCCGGTCTCAATAGTTCTCCATTTATTGCGAGCGGCTGGGAGCGGATTTTTCCGCTTCACAGCCGCTTTAATATTTCTTTGGCCTGAATTAATTTGGGAAATTCTTTTTCCGCGGCCCTGAATTCCTTCGTGTGTACTCTCCGCCGCGCTCCGCTATGGTCCACGGGATGCCGCAGATGCAACATCTCGTGGAACATCACGTATTCCACCGCCAGCACAGGGACGGAAGGGTCGTCGAAGATGCGGCTGATAATGATGGCTTGGTGGGAAGGGTCGAAATGGCCAAGCATAGTCCTCGACGCCTGACGGCTCCATCCCAGCCGGGGCCGCCCCATCAGGCCATCGAAGAATTGCATATTCAGGCGCTCGAACAGCTCCTCCAGATTATGGTGCCGCCCTTGTGGGCCGGAGATGAATTTGCGTCCCCGAATCAGCCGTACCAAGTGTGCCTGCCGGCGGATGTCCCGGCGGTTCAGGTAGAGGCGATAGCGGTGAGAGTAGAGGCGAGGGATCTTCTTGCGGTAGAGTTTACCGAGCAGAATGAACGCCAGCGCTTCGGCAACCGGCGCGGGCGCGCCGGCCAGCAGATCGGAAATGCGCACCCGCAGACGGCCTTCCTCGAGACGGATGAAGCTGTCTACGTTGGCGAAGCGGCAAAACTCCACGCCGATTTCCGGCACCGCCGTGCGTGGCTTCAACTGGCGAAACACGCGCGCATAAATCTCTTCCGGAGTTTCGAAGAAAAGCGATGCCTGAAGACCTTCCGGCTGCAGCAGGCCCTCATCGTGCCCCATATTTTCTAGGGTACCGCGGCGGGCGTCCATGGGTTAACCTGTTGGTTACTTCTTCGTTTGAGGGAGCCGGAATATTGCCAAAAGCTAAAATTACGGCGCTGGGTTGCTACGTCCCCCCCCGTGTTCTCACCAACCAGGACCTGGAAAAGATGGTGGCGACTACCGACCAGTGGATCCTCGAACGGGTCGGTATTCGGGAGCGCCACATTGCGGATGCGGATATGGCCACCTCGGACATGGCAATCCGCGCGGCGCGGTGCGCCCTGGAGGAACGCGGCATAGACGCCTCCGAAGTGCAGGCGATCATCGTCTGTACGGTTACACCGGACCATATGTTTCCCTCCACCGCCTGCCTGGTGCAGAACGCCCTGGGCGCGCGCGGCGCCTGGGGGTTCGACCTGGTGGCTGCCTGCTCCGGATTCGTGTACGGGTTGACCATCGCGGCTCACCTGGTATCGGGCGGCATGTACCGCAAGGTGCTGGTGATCGGAGCCGACACCATGAGCCGCATCATCGATTACCAGGACCGCGCCACTTGCGTGCTGTTTGGAGACGGCGCGGGAGCGATGCTGGTGGAACCGGCCGAGGACGGCGAAGGATTCATCGATTTCCTGGGCGAAGTGGACGGGTCGGGTGGCGACTTCCTGAAGATGCCCGCCGGCGGCAGCCGGCTGCCGGCTTCCCATGACACCGTGGACAGGCGCCTGCACTACGTCCATCAGCAAGGACAGCACGTCTTTAAGTATGCCGTCCGCAAGATGTACGAAGTCAGCCGCGAACTCCTGGAGCGGAACGGCCTCGCTCTCTCCGACGTCGCCGTGATGGTTCCGCACCAGGCCAACCTGCGCATCATCGCCGCCGCCGCGGAGCGTCTGGGCATCGACCGGTCGCGGGTGATCGTCAACATCGACCGCTTCGGCAATACCACCGCCGCCACCATTCCGCTGGGCACCCGCGACGCTCTGGCACAAGGCAAGCTTCGCAAGGGCGATGTGGCCCTGTTCGTAGCGGTCGGCGCCGGCTACACGGTGGGCGCAAGCCTGTGGCGCTGGGCGTATTAAACGGGCGGGGCGAGCCCTGTTTGACGATATGGCGCGCCACGCCGCCAGCCGCGACCGTCAAGAGCCGTGAAAAAATCAAGTCGCAGGCCGAAGGCCTACTCCACGAGGTCGGCAAGCGCATCGGAATCTTGGCGGAGCAGGCGTTTACGCCTGCGCTTTTTCGGCTGCAGCCGGTTGTTCATCGGTGTTTATCGGTGGCCTTGTTTTCCCGCAGGTGCACCGCGACCGGCTTACCCGCCGGAACGTCGTCCAACTCCACAATGCCGGCGCGGTCGGAATCGGCCTGGTACATCTGCTCGTCGTCGACCTCCACGTCATAGGATCGTCGCGGCTCCAGACCCACCACGAAGACGGTCTGCCGCCCGTCCAGCGCGAGCTGAAAATCGCGCACGGCTCGCCCGAAGCACACCGTGGCGTCGTCGAGCGACAGCGGCGGCGCTTGCACCTGCGGGCTGACCATGGTGACGTGGCCGTCCGCAAACAACTGTGCGCCTCCATCGAACAGGCCGAACCAGGCGGCATCGTCGTCCCAACTGGAGCGGGCGAAGAGGCGCCCGTAGTCGGGATTGTAGTAGACCGTAGGGACGTGATAGTAGCTCAGCCCGGGCTGATAAGGATTGGCCCACAGGAATTCGTAGGGTATGCCGAAAGGCCCGCGCAGCAGAAAACGGTCGTGCATGAGCCAGCCTTGCAGCACTTGCGTCTGGGGTGCGTTGCTATCGTAGGCCACCATGGCCAAGTCCGCCGCGCGGGATAGAGCCGCGGCTTCCAGATCCGGATTGCCTGCCCTGGTGCTGGCCGCGCCGATGTAAAAGTCGTTCTCCGCGCCGTGAAAGGGCGCCGGGTAGTAACTCATCAGGTGCTCCACGGGGAAGTCCTTGAAGTAGTCCACGTTCGATTCCCGCAGGTCGAGGCTGAGGTTATCCTGTACGGCGTGCAGCAATTCGAGCAAAGGATAGGCATCTTCGCGGTGGAAGGGCACGCGGCCGGCGGTCAGGGGTTCGGCCACCTTGGCGCGCCACCACGCGCGGACGTCGCGCTGGAGTTCCCGGCCCGGCAGATCGGGCACATCGTCGAACAGGGTGATAGCGCCCAGCAGGCGGGAGCGCACCGCCGGCACGGATTGGTCGGCCGCGGTTTCCGAGATGCGGCGGGCGATTTGCGCCGCCAGGCGGGTTCGGTCGGCGTCGCTCATCGCGGCCTCGCACCAGTCGTAGACCAGAGCCATCTGACGCAGGTCCGTCGAGGTCAAAGCAAAGGCAGTGGCTTTACGTCCGGCTTCCCGGTCGCCCGAAACGGCATAATACAGCGCCAGGGCGAAGCCGGGCTCGGGAAGCTGTGCGCCGCCGGCCACCAGGCGCGAAAACTGCTGCCAGCGCAAAGACTGCCGCTCGCGCTCCCGGCGCAACAGACGCAGGCGCGCGGGCCGGAGGAAAAGGCGGGGGTGCTCGGTGCCCACCACCAAGGGATCGGAGGATTCCGACGGGGGCTGGCACCATGCCCAATTGGCCGAAACCAGCCAGGCCAGCGCGCAGGCGTGGCGTGCTCGCATTCTGTTCCGATTGTGTCATAGCGACACAGCGCCTTACCACCCGCGCCCCGGTTCTTCTTCGCACAACGCCACAAAGGAACTGAATTAAAAGGGGTAATGCCCATTGACAGGTGGGTGTACGGTTGCTATTGGTAAGGGTGAATTGGTGAAGTAAACTTTCAAACCTGCCCTCTGCTGCAACAGGCAGGCGGATGAAGATTGAGCCGAAAGAGACAGCGTGCTTGCGGGAGCCGATGTTTGCAGTGGTTTTAGCTCATTCGTTTTCGCCTGGCGGTTGTTGCAGAGGGGCTTTTTTTTGAAGCGGATTTTTTCGATCTCTCCAGGGGATCACGGGTATCGGTCGTTGTCTGGCGTTTCTGGTGAGGAAAAATGGACGCGGACCTAACCAGGGATGGACCGAATTAGTTTCTCGAGCCAGGCAGCCCGACGCCGGATTCCAGCCCTTCCCAGGGCGAGCCGCATCGGTAAGGGTCCCGTAGGTCTGGGGGCTCCGCCGATGCGGTTTTCCATTTTGGGGCCTCCCGCGAGCGCCCGAAGGTTAACGTTGCCCTCCTAACCGAGGCAAGCGTGGCCTGGCGGCGAAAAATATCCCATGCTGGCATCATGACGGACTTCGATCGCAGCAATGCGCCCTGGGCGGCCATTCTGGTTCTGGCGTGCGCGGGTATGGTTCCGGCCGAGACCCTGCCCGCGCCGGCCATCCTCCCGGGCGCCAAAGTGGTTATTGGTTTCCGGGTGAACGGCGTGCTGGACGGCATCTCGGACCTTCTGCCACCGGACTGGCGCGCGCACGCCACGTCGGTGCTGAGTTCGACACCTCTGGCAGGTTTCGATCCGTTCCGCGACTTGGAGGAGGTAGTGATTTCCTCGACTGGCGAGGGCGCCGCGCCGCCGGCACTGGTATGGTTGCGAGGCCACTTTCCGGTTTCCGAACTGGCCGAGACCGCCATCTTGACCGATCGCGGCGTGCCGTTGCTGCGCGGCGGCCCCAATGGCGGAGCGATCGCGTTCCCGGATACCACGACCGCGCTGGCCGGCGAGGAAGCACAGGTTCGGGCGGCTCTGGACCGTATCGCCAATGCGGCTCCGCCCGCTGGAGACCTGGCCGAACGCGCGGCCGAAATGCGCGCCAAATACGACGTCTGGGGCTTTGGGACACGGCCCGAGAAGGCAGGACTGCCGGACGCCGCGGCCGAGGCCATCAAGCCCTTGGACGGCCTCCAGTTTGGCGCATCGTTCGGCGACGGGCTCGAAGCTTCCTTCCGGCTCGATGTCCATTCGGCCCAAGATATGGCCAAGCTGACGATGGCGGTCGAGCTTCTGGAAACCATGCTCAAGGCGCAACCTGCTACCAAATCCGCGCAATTCCAAGTGAATGCCGAGGGCAAGACCATCCGGATCGGGATCGCCATTCCGCGCCAGGAATGGAAGCAGGCGCTGGCTGCCCAGCGCGAGAGGGTCACCAGGGCGGTGTTGGCGCAGATTCACGGCCCCGGGCTTCCGCCTTCGACAATGAGTATGCTGTCTCCCAAGCGCCCGGCTGTTCAAGCGCCACTCGCCGCCAGAATCGAAGCTTCCCCTGCGTACGTGCCGCCGGTTCCTCAGCCCGTGGTAAAGCCGATGACCAAAATCGAAAACGCCGAAGACGGCGGCACCGTGATCGTCACCCTGCCCGGGCATAAGGACTGAGTCGGATTGAGACCGAGGCAGAATCGAGCGACAAGGAAATGATAGGGACAAACCCGAGCTGAAGCAGTTCGGGGATCTCACCCGCGAAGACTTCGATCGACAAGGAGCTCCGGGTCAGTCAGACCGCGCAGGTTCTTGAGAACGTTTGTGCCGGGATAGAGATACGGGTCCGAATTCTCCGGTATCGAGCTCATCGATCGCGCTCCCTACTTCAGCCAGCGTCAGCTCTCCATCGACGTATCGCTGGTATAGCGCTTTCGCTTGCTCGTCGAGCTCAAACCCTTCCAGGCGCACGGACGCAAGCGCTTCTTCGTAGACGCGCGTGCGCCGGGCGCGCTCGTCTGCCGTAACGGGGTGTGCCGCCAGCGCCATATCTTTTATTCTACTCGGCGGCAAGCTTTCAGCGATCGGCGATCAGCTCGGGTGTGGCTGAAAGCTTCGACCTTACTTCCTCCCGCCCGCCAGCAGCCGGTCGATTTCCTGAAACAGGCGATTGCCCTCAAAAACGTCGCGGGTAGTCAAGCCGTAAAGGTAGTCGCCCTGAATCATGCCGTTGGCGTCGATCAGGTAAACGTGCGGGAACTGCAGGCTCCCGCTGCGCACGTAGGAATACGCCATCTGGCCCTGGTCGAAGAGGATCGGATACTGCGCGGCATGTCCGGCGGCGAACTTGGCCACGGTATTGGAGTTGTCGTCCGGTGCGTGAACTACCGCCAGAATCCGTACCTTATCGCCGTACTTCTTTTCCACCTGTTCCAAAACGTCCGCGAAGGCGGCGCAATGCGGGCAGGTGGTCTGCATGAATTCGAGGAGCACGATCTTGCCGCGATAATCGTACAGGTCGTAGACTTGCATCTTGGAATCGAACAGGGCGAATCCGGGGGCTCGCCGCGGGCCTTGGGCGAGGAGCGCGGCCGAGCAAAGAAGAAGAAGGGTTGTCAGTTTTCGCATTTCGAGCTTATAGAACCAATTTTCGCAAAGATTCTTCGTACGGGGCGCGCGCCACTCCTTTTTCGGTAACGATGGCGGTGACGTAGCGCGCCGGGGTGACGTCGAAGGCCGGGTTGGCCACCTGGATTCCCTCCGGCGCCACGCGCCTGCCGAAGATGTGGGTGACCTCGGCCGCGGGGCGTTCTTCGATGGGAATCAGGTCGCCCGACGCCAGCTTCAGGTCCAGGGTCGAGATCGGGGCGGCCACGTAGAACGGCAGGTTGTTTTCCTTGGCCAGCACGGCCACCGAATAGGTGCCGATCTTGTTGGCCACGTCGCCGTTGGCGGCGATGCGGTCGGCGCCCACCACCACGCATCCAATCCGTCCGGACTTCATAAAATGCCCGGCCATATTATCGGTAATGAGGGTGGTGGGAATTCCGTCCTGTTCCAGTTCCCAGGCGGTGAGCCGGGCGCCCTGCAGAAACGGCCGGGTCTCGTCGGCGAAGACGTCGATACGCTTGCCGGCCTCCACCGCGGCCCGAATCACGCCTAGCGCGGTGCCGTATCCGGCCGTGGCCAGGGCGCCGGCGTTGCAATGCGTCAGAACGGTCTTGCCTTCCACCACCAGCGGGGCCCCGTTGCGGCCGATGGCGCGGCAGATGGCAATATCTTCCTCGCGGACGCGCAGGGCTTCTTCGATCAAGGCCCGCCGGATTTCCGCGATGGGCCGCCCGCGCAGGGAGGCGTACAGCGCCTTCATGCGGTCGATGGCCCAGAACAGGTTTACGGCGGTGGGCCGGGTGCGCGCCAGCGTCCGGCAAATGGTTTCCACCTGGGCATCGAGGTCGGCTTCGGCCGCCTCCGCCACACCCAGCGCTACTCCCATGGCGGCGGCTACACCGATGGCCGGGGCGCCGCGAACGATCATGTCCTTGATGGCCGCCGCCACTTCCTGGTACGTGCGGCAGGTCACCATCCGCTCTTCCAGCGGCAGGCGCGTCTGGTCGATCATTACCACGGCGCCGTCCAGCCACTGAATCGTTTCTACCATGCTCTTGTCTCTACCATGCTTTGGGCAGATCCTCGGCACGCAGCATCACCAGTATGACAAACGCATTGTACGACGCATGCATCAGGGTCGACGCCTTGGTCGAGCCGGTGAGGTGGCGCACCCACCCAAAGCCCACCCCAGCCAGGCTGACCAGAGCCGCATAGCCGAGCGAGTTGCCATATTCCCGAAAGTGGAGCAACCCGAACGGAATGGCGGTCAGCACGATTCCAGGGAACGCCCCCAGGCTGCGCACCAGCAGGGGCTGCAGCAAGCCGCGAAAACCCAGCTCCTCGCACAGCGGGCCGGCGGTGATGCCGAAAATCGCCATAAGCAGAACGGCCGTGCGGTTCTCCATCAATTCCGTCATGGGCGTACTGCCGTCCGGCAACCGAAAGTGCGACCCGATCCACGCCACCCCGAACGCGGCGGCGAAGCCGCATAGCACGATCCCCAGCGGCGGCCAATACATCCGGCGCCAACCGAGCGACTTCCAGAACGGCCGCTCGTATTCCATGCGTAACAGCAGCGCCAGCAGGCCGAACAGGATCAGGTATCCGAGGAATTGAGCGGGCAGGGCTTCGGCCACCCGAAAGCGGGCGTGCCAGTGAAACAGAGCAACCACGAGCCTGACGATGAGATCCCCCAGCAGCAGGCTGGGCACGGTCAATCCGGCGAACACCAGCACGTCCATGTAGCTCCAGAAGGCCTCGCGTTCCGTTTCCGGCGCCGGGTTCGGAAGCGACGGCTCCGGAGACGGCGGTTCCTGGCCGAGCGGCATCATACGTCGCGCTCGATCAGCGCCGCCGCCAGCAGCGGGATCATCAGCTCATGGTGGCCGGTGATGGCATAGCCCTGCCCGCCCGCGGCCGCGTGCGGACGCTCGACCACGTTCACCCGTGGGCGGTAGTGCTGCAGAAAATCGAAATTCACGGTGGTAAACCCGGCTAGCGGATGTCCCAGATTGCGGACCGCGGAAACCGCCTTGAGAAACACTTCCGGCAGCACCACCGCCGAGCCCACGTTCAGGTAAACGCCGCCGCCATCGAGCTCCGCGACGATAGAGCACAGCAGGCGAAAGTCGAGGTGGGTAGCGGCGCCGATGGCCGCGCCGTCGGCCGCCGGATGGGTGTGCGGCGTATCCGTGCCAATGGCCACGTGCACCGTCACCGGGGTCGAATTCCGATAGGCTCCCAGCAACAGGCTGGAGGCGGCGTATTGCGGCGAGGCGCACAGTTCCAGCCATCGCCCCAATGCTTCGCCCATCCCCAGGCCCTCGCTCACGCCGCCCTTGATGGCGCGGTTCATTTCGCGGCCCGTCTCCTCGGCCGAGCCGAAACGCCCGTCCGGCAGCACCGCTTCCACGTCCTCGCTGGTATGTCCCGCCAGGGCGATCTCGAAATCGTGGATGGCGGTCGACCCGTTAAGCGCAAAAGCGGTGACATACCCGCGGCGCATCAGGTCCAGCAGCACCGGCGCCAGGCCGCACTTGATGACGTGCCCGCCCATGCCCCAAACGATGGCACGCCCCGCCGCGCGCGCCTCGTACACCCGGTCCACCACGGCGCGAAACGCGTTCGCGGCCAGAATCCGGGGGAGCGAATCCAGCCACGCCGCCATGCCCGCGCCCCGCGTGTACGGGGTGGCGAAGTTCGCCGCTTTCACTTTGCCGCCGCGCTCGGCCAGACCGACGGTCTTCAGCTTGGCGAAATCGATGGGTTGTTGCCGGTAACGGCTCATGCCACCTTCCCGTTGCCGAGCGCCTTCCGCAGCGCCTCGGCGGTATAGCTCTTCTTGGAGCGGCTGACCTGTTCGGGCGTGCCCGAAGCCACGATGCGGCCTCCGTACTCGCCGCCGTCCGGCCCCAGGTCGAGAATCCAGTCCGCGGTCTTGATCACGTCCAGATTATGTTCGATCACCACCACCGTGTTGCCCAGATCGACCAGGCGCTGCAGCACGTCGAGCAGCTTGCGCACGTCGTCGAAATGCAGGCCGGTGGTGGGCTCGTCCAGCAGATAAAAGGTGCGCCCGGTCTGGCGCTTGCTCAATTCCCGCCCCAGCTTGATGCGCTGCGCTTCTCCTCCGGAGAGCGTGGTGGCGGATTGGCCCAGGTGTACGTACCCCAGGCCGACGTCCGCGAGTGTCTGCAGCTTGGCGCGGATCTGCGGCAGGTTCTCCATCAGCGGCAGGGCTTCTTCCACGGTGGCGTCCAGCAAATCGGCAATCGAATAGCCTTTGAACTTCACCTCCAGCGTTTCGCGATTATAGCGCCGGCCGCGGCACACATCGCAGGTCACGTACACGTCGGGCAGGAAGTTCATCTCGATCCGTTTCAATCCGTCGCCCTGGCAGGCCTCGCAACGGCCGCCTTTGACGTTGAAGCTGAAGCGGCCGGGCTTGTAGCCGCGCTCGCGCGACTCCGGCAGCATGGCATAGAGGTCGCGGATGGGGGTGAACAGGCCGGTATAGGTGGCGGGGTTGGAGCGCGGCGTGCGGCCGATCGGCGCTTGATCGATCCGGATTACTTTGTCGATCAGTTCGATCCCCTCGATGGTCTCGTGCCGGCCGGGCTCTTCATGGGACCCGTAGATCTCGCGCGCCAGCCTGCGGTACAGAATCTCGTTCACCAGGGTCGATTTGCCGCTGCCGGACACCCCGGTAACCACGGTCAGCAGGCCCAGCGGAATCTCCACGTCGATATTCTTGAGATTGTGTTCGCTGGCGCCGCGAATGGCGAGCTTGCGGTCGCCCGGCTTGCGGCGGGCGTTCGGCACCGCGATCCGGGCCGCTCCGGAAAGGTAGCGGCCGGTGAGCGAATCGGGGTGGGCCGCGATCGCCGCCGGCGTGCCGCACGCCACCACCTTTCCGCCCAGCCGTCCGGCGCCCGGTCCGAGGTCGATCACATAATCGGCGCACTCGATGGTTTCGGCGTCGTGTTCCACCACCAGCACGGTGTTGCCCATGTCGCGGAGTTGCGCCAGGGTCTGGAGAAGGCGGCCGTTGTCGCGCGGGTGCAGCCCGATCGACGGCTCGTCCAGCACGTATAGCACGCCACGTAATTTGGAGCCGATCTGGCTGGCCAGGCGGATGCGCTGCGCCTCGCCTCCGGAGAGCGTGGCCGCCGAGCGGTCCAGGCTGAGGTAGTCCAGCCCGACGGCGGATAGAAACTCCAGCCGCCGCTGGATCTCTTCCACCACGCGGCCCGCGATTTCGAGATCCCGGCCGGTAAACTCCCAATTCCTCACCGTCGTCAACGCGCGCGCCAGCGGCAGGTCCGTAAATTCGGCGATGGAGAAATTCTTCACCCGCACCGCCAGGCTCTCGGGCCGCAGCCGCTTGCCATGACAAGCCGGACATTCCACCGGCGAGAGATATTCGGAGATCCATTCGCGGTAAGCGTCCGAAGCCGTTTCGAGCGCCTCGTCCAGAGTCCCCAGCAACCCCGCCATGTCCCCGGCGCCATCGAGCAGGATCGCGCGCTGTTTCTGGGGGATCTCCTCGAATGGGGTTTTCAGGTCGATCCGGTATTTGCGCGCCAGCGCTTCCAGCCGATGCTCGACCTCCCACGAGCTGCCGCCCGGTCCCAGCCCTCCGCCGAACAAGGGCTTGGAAGGGTCCACGATGGCTTTTGCCGCGTCGAATCTCCACTTGCTGCCCAGCCCGTGACATTCTTCACAGGCGCCATACGGGCTATTGAAGGAAAACGAGCGCGGTTCGAGCTGGGGGATGCTGGTACCGCAAACCGTGCACGCCAGCTCCTTCGAGTACAGCCGTTCCTCCCCGTTTACCACCGCAATCAGAACCAGCCCGCCGGCGAGTTTGGTGGCCGTCTCGATCGACGCCTCCAGCCGCTTCTCGATGCCGCCCTTGACCAGCAGCCGGTCCACCACTACCTCGATGGTATGGTTACGGCGCTTGTCGAGCACGATCGAGTCGTCCAGGGAGCGCAGGATTCCGTCGATGCGGGCGCGCACGAAACCTTGCCGCGCCAGCTTCTCCAGGTCCTTCTTGTATTCCCCTTTGCGCCCGCGCACCACCGGCGCCAGCACCATGATGCGATCTTCGGGTTTGAGCGCCAGCACGTGCTGCAGAATCTGCTCGGTGGTCTGACGCGAGATCTGGTTGCCGCAGACCGGGCAGTGCGGCGTGCCCACGGAAGAATATAAGAGCCGGAGGTAGTCGTAGATTTCGGTAATGGTGCCAACCGTGGAACGCGGGCTCCGGCTGGTAGTTTTCTGCTCGATCGAAATCGCCGGGCTCAAACCGTCGATCGAATCGACGTTGGGCCGCTCCATCTGGTCCAGAAACTGCCGGGCGTAAGTGGAAAGCGTCTCCACATAGCGCCGCTGGCCCTCCGCGTAGATGGTGTCGAACGCCAGCGAAGATTTGCCGGAGCCGCTCAGGCCGGTAATGACCGTCAGCGTGTTGCGGGGAATTTCGACATCGATATTTTGCAGGTTATGCTGGCGCGCGCCATGAACCGTGATGCGGTCGAGCATAGTGGACGATTTGACGAAAAGGGGAAACTCCCTATTGTCCCGCGTATTGTCCCCGTTCCGCAAATTGGGTTATAAATAATTGAGCGCCAATGCGCCTTGTGGAATGATGAACTGTGCCCATTGCGGTGGGAGGCTTCGAAGGATTCATCGTACCTTCTTCGAGCGCTTCAGCTTCTTGGGGATCTACCAATGCCGCCGCTGTGAGCGCGTGCAGTATTTCCCGCGCCACTACCGTTTTCATCTGGGACCATCGGCGCGCTGCCCGCGCTGTGGCACTTACCGGATCGCGAAGTTGAGAGGGCTCGACAAAATCGACCCGATGGCCTCCGGGCTCCTGAATTGGCTGGAGCATAGGGCTGGCGGCCGGCTGTATCATTGTTGTTTCTGCCGGGTCCAGTTCTACGATCGCCGGGGATTGGCGACGGAAACGCGGAACCCGCCGGAGGAGTCCGGAGCCGGGCCCGACCAGCCGATAGGAGTGGCGGCGGTTCCTCCGACTTCCCAGTAGAGGCCTCCTGGCCTGTCCAGTTTTTTCCGCAACCGGCTGGGAGACGATAACCTCATTTCGTGCAATTTCTTGCTGAAGCTCGCGACACCGGCCGCCGTTTGGATCGTGCCGTGCATGATCGGTACCCCGAAGAAAGCCGGGCCCTCGTTCAGGATTGGATCAAGAGCGGGCGCGTGCTGGTGAATGGCGATCCTCGCCGCGCTTCGCATCAGGTTCGCTCCGGCGAAGCCATCGCCGTCGATCCCGCCCAGCGCCCTCCGTTATCCGCCGCTCCGGAACAGATCCCGCTGGCTGTGATATACGAGGACGACGACCTGGTCGCCATCGATAAACCCGCGGGCATGGTAGTGCATGCCGGCGCGGGCGTGCACTCCGGGACGCTGGTGAACGCCTTGCTCGGCCGTTTCGGTGCCCTTTCGGCGGTGGGCGGTCCCTTGCGCCCCGGTATCGTTCACCGCCTGGATCGTTTCACCAGCGGCGTACTGCTGGTGGCCAAGAACGACGCGGCGCACCGGCGCCTGGCCGAGCAGTTTGCCGGGAGGCGCGTGGAAAAGGTGTACCTAGCGCTGGTCGGTGGCCGCGTCCGGGCCGATCACGGCCGCATCGAACGCCCGATTGCGCGCGACCCGGTGCGCCGCATCCGCATGACCGCCAAGCTCGACTCCGGCCGCGCCGCCTGGAGTGAGTACCAGGTATTGCGCCGGTTCCCCAACTTCACCCTGCTGGAAGTTCGGATCGGCACCGGCCGCACTCACCAGGTCCGCGTGCACCTGGCCAGCATCGGCCATCCCGTTGCCGGAGATACGCTGTACGGCGCGCCCGCGCGGGTCGAGGGAAGTCCCGCCTTGGGCCGCTATTTCCTGCATGCCCACCGCATCCGCTTCACCCGCCCCTCCGACGGCCGCGAAATGACCCTGGTTTCCCCTCTGCCGCCCGAACTCGAACAGTGGATGGAAACCTTAACGTCGGCTGTTTAATTCGAGGCCTGGACGCGCACCCATATCCGCTACTGCCACCTTCAGGTTTCGAACCGCCGGCGGCGCTGGTCGCCCGGGTGACGGAAGCAAGTGACGAGGTGGTCGTTCACCATGCCGGTAGCCTGCATGAAGGCGTAGCAGATCGTCGATCCGACGAAGGTGAATTCGCGGCGGGCGAGGTCTTTGCTCATGGCACCCGATTCGGCGGTTTTGGCTGGCACTTCTTTCGAGTCGCGCCAGCGGTTGGACTTGGGGCTGCCGCCGACAAACTGCCAGATATAGCGGTCGAAGCTACCGAACTCCTCGCGGACGGCCAGAAATGCGGCGGCGTTGCGGACGGCGGCGCGGATCTTGAGTTGGTTGCGTACGATGCCGGCATTGGCCAGGAGAAGCTGGATGCGGGCTTCATCATAGGCGGCGATTTTGCGGGGATCGAAGCGATCGAATGCGGCTCGATAGGCCTTGCGCTTATTGAGAATGGTGGACCAGCTCAGGCCCGCTTGCGCGCCCTCCAGGATCAGGAACTCAAAGAGCTTGCGGTCGTCGTGCAGGGGCACGCCCCACTCGCGGTCGTGATAATCGGTCATGGCGGCGCCCGAAGCCCAGGAGCATCGCTCGATGGTTTCCATTTGGTCAGGCGATTTCCGAGGCTGGCGCAGAGGTTTCGGCCGCCTCCGCGCTCCCGCGCATTAGAGCGAACAGGGCCACCACTACGCCAGCCGCCAGTGCGGCGATGGAGGGGTCGCTACCACGAATCACTTAAACTCCATGGCATTGCCTGCACAAGAATGCACAAAAACCGTAACCCAGACGGACGTTACCGAACAAAGCCAACTCTGGCGGTAACTTATTGAGCCATAATCCCTTATCAGATCCGGAGCCAACTGCGCGCCGGCTGCCAGCGTCCTCATTCCATGCACAAAAATGCACAAAAGCCGAAACCCGAAACGGCGTTACCGAACAAAGCCAATCTTGGCGCCGAATGCAAGAAAAGAAACGCTTTGCTCCAGTGTGCTGGCACAGGTCCCCGCCTTTCATCCTACCGTATCACGCGGGCCTAGGATTTCGAATCGGACGGCCTTGGGAACCAGGCGCTCATGCTGTCCTAACTGCTTTGTTGTAAATTGCTTGGAGGCGTTCTTCAGCCGAGTCATGTCTTCCGTGACCGAGCGAGGCGCGTTGTCGGGGTACAGCGTTGGGCACGTTCGTATTTTCGGAATTGCGATGACGTATTCCAGTTGGCCGAGTGTGGGGCAGGCCCTCGGCCTGAGTACTAAGGGGAATGCCGGGGGCGGCCGGTTGACGATGGTTCTTTTCAGCATACCGGCGACAAGGATCGCCGGCGCTACGAAGGAAAACAAACGTCGGCTTGAAAGCCGACGCTGCAGACTGAGAGTCCGCGCCACGGGTAGTCCGGTAGGGCGGGAAACGACAGACCACAAAATGCGATGGTCTGTCCCACTTATTTCCAGGCGCCGCCGCGGGCGGTGCGCTTCAGGTATTGGCCGCGGCCGGGTTGGCCTAGGAACTCGCCTTGGTCTACGATTATTTCGCCGCGGGAGATTACGGTGCGGGCGTTGCCTTTCACCTGATAGCCCTCGAACATGGAATAATCCACGCGCATGTGGTGCGTGCTGGCGCTGATGGTAAGCAGCGCGGCTGGATCCCACAGGACGAGGTCGGCGTCGCTGCCGGGAGCGATTTCGCCTTTCCTGGGATACATGCCGAAAATGCGCGCGGGGGTAGTGGAAGTAATCTCCACGAAGCGGTTGAGCGAAATCTTGCCGGCGTTGACGCCGTGGTGATAGAGCAACTGGAGGCGGTTCTCGATGCCCGGACCGCCGTTGGGGATTTTGGTGAAATCGTCCTTGCCGAGGATTTTCTGGTCGGCGAAGCAGAAGGGGCAATGGTCGGTGGAAACCACTTGCAGATGATCGTCTTTCAAACCATCCCACAGTTTGGGTAGATTTTCTTTGGACCGGAGCGGGGGAGTGAAGACATATTTGGCGCCTTCGAAATTGGGGCGCTCCAGCTCCTCGATGGAGAGCAGCAGATACTGCGGGCAGGTTTCGGCGAAGGCCGGTACGCCGCGGTCGCGGGCTTCGCGCACCTGGTTGAGCGCGTCTTCGCACGACAGGTGCACGATGTAGACGGGAGCGCCGGCAATCTCGGCCAGGGCGATGGCGCGGTGCACGGCCTCGGCTTCGGCGAGCGGCGGGCGGGTGAGGGCGTGATAGATGGGAGCGGTTTTGCCCTCGGCCAGGGCGCGGGCGACGATGACATCGATCACGCTTCCGTTTTCGGCGTGCATGCAGATGAGCGCGCCGTTTTTGGCGGTTTGCGAAAGGGCCTTGAAGATGGTGGCGTCGTCCACCATCAGCACATTGGGATAGGCCATGAAGAGCTTGAAGCTGGCCACGCCTTCGGCGACCATGTCGTCCATGTCCTCGAGGCCGGCGCCGCCGAGGTCGGTAACGATCATGTGCAGGCCGTAATCGATGACGGCTTTGCCTTCGGCTTTCTTCCACCAGGTATCGAGGGCATCGCGCATGCGGGTGCCGCGGGCCTGAATAGCGAAGTCCACCAGGCTGGTGGTGCCGCCGAACGCGGCGGCGCGCGTGCCGCTGAGGAAATCGTCGGAGGAAGTGGTGCCGCCGAAGGGCATGTCCAGGTGGGTATGGGCATCGATACCGCCGGGAAGCACGTACAGTCCGGCGGCGTCGATGACGCGATCGACACCGGACACGGGCAATCCGGCGCGGACCTCTTTAATACGCTCGCCTTCGATCAACACGTCGGCCGGACGGGTCTCGGTGGCGGTGACTACGGTGCCGTTGCGGATCAGGGTTGTGGACATCTATTGGGCGGCTCCTATTGGGGACTCCGACGGGATGAAGAAAAGGCCGATTGACAATCGGCCGGCAGGTTGACAACCTGCCCCACAAGTAAGGATATAGGGCAAGCTAAAGCATGCCCCACCGAGTCAGGCATGGGACCGGGTCCTCTGGTGCCAGGATTCAGAGTCCTTGCCGAGCGGAACTTTTTCCATGGTGATGGAGCCGGGGGCGGGGCAGACCAGCCAGCACAGGTTGCAGCCCACGCACTCCTCTTCATCCACGTGAGGAATGCGTTCGGGCGGCGTGGCGGCGGGCGCGGCATCGAAGGCTCCCGGTATGGCTCCCAGTTTGGCAATGGGCGTCACGGCGATACGCGACCGGCTGGCGGCTTCCACATCCGCCGGTTTGAGATGCGCATAGTGGGCCGCGTCGAGGTGAATGCACTGGTGGGCGCCATCCCAGCAGGCGATATAGCAAAGCTCGCATCCGATGCACTTGTCGGCGTGGATGCGGGCCACGATTTTGTAATTCAGGTCGAGGTGCTTCCACTCGGTGATTTTGGAGAGGGCGCGGCCGCGGAAGTCGTGGATGGCGCCGAAGCCTTTTTCGTCCATCCAGTTGGAGAGCCCGTCGATCATATCTTCGACGATGCGATAGCCGTAGTGCATGACCGCGGTGCAAACCTGTACGGTGCCGCAGCCGAGCAGCATGAACTCAGCCGATTCGCGCCAGCCGTCGATACCGCCGATGCCGGAAATCGGCAGGCCGACCTCCGGGTCCGAGGCCACCTGCTGCACCAGGTGCAGGGCGATGGGTTTCACTGCCGGACCGCAGTAGCCGCCATGCGAGGAGAGCCCGCCTACGTCCGGCCGCGGGGTGAAGGTATCGAGATCGATGCCGGTGATGGAGTTGATGGTGTTGATGGCGCTGAGGGCGTCGGCTCCGCCGCGTTTGGCGGCGCGCGCGACGGCACGGATATCGGTGACATTTGGGGTGAGTTTGACCAGCACGGGAGTGCGCGCGGCTTCCTTCACCCACTCGGTAATCATCGAGGCGTATTCGGGCACCTGGCCCACGGCGGAACCCATGCCGCGCTCGCTCATGCCGTGCGGGCAGCCGAAGTTGAGCTCCAGGCCGTCGGCGCCGGCGTCTTCACTGCGTTTGACGATGTCGTGCCAGGTTTCGCGCCTCGATTCCACCATGAGCGAAGCGATGACGGCGTGGGTGGGATAGCGTTTCTTGACCTCGGCGATTTCGCGCAGGTTGACTTCAATCGGCCGGTCGGTGATGAGCTCGATATTGTTGAGCCCCATCATGCGCTGGCCATTCCAATCCACCGAGGAGTAGCGCGAGGATACGTTGACGATGGGCTCGCCGATAGTTTTCCAGACGGCGCCGCCCCAGCCGGCGTCGAAGGCGCGCATGATCTGCTCGCCGCAATTGGTGGGCGGCCCGGAAGCCAGCCAGAAGGGATTGGGGCAGCGGATGCCGGCGAAGTTGGTGGTGAGATCAGGCATGCCGGGCCTCCATGCGGGCGATCATGCCCGACACCATGGCAAGGGCGGCGCGTTTGCCGTCGGCAACCGCATCGACCACTTCGCGGCCTCCGTTGACGCAATCGCCGCCGGCATAATAGCGGGGATTGCCGGTTTGGCCGGTGGCGCGTTCCACCACGATCACGCCCCCCGACACCTCGATTCCCGGCTTCCGTTCGAGCAAGCCGGTGAGGCGCGATTGTCCCAGGGCGGGGATCAGCATATCGCAGGGGCATTCGAAAAAGACGCCGGGGACGGGCAAGACCTTGCGCCGGGCGCCGCTATCGGCTCCCGACAGGCGGGTTTCCTGGAACTTGACGCCGGTGAGGCGGCCTTCGCGGCCAAGGATTTCAATCGGTTGCGCCAGCCAATGGAAGCGTACGCCCTCCAGCTTGGCGTGGGCGAACTCGAATCCGAACGCGGGCATTTCGCGCTCGGTGCGGCGATAGAAAATGTGGACTTCCTCGGCGCCCAGACGCCGGGCCGCGTTGGCGGCGTCGATGGCGGTATTTCCCGCTCCGATCACCACCACTTTCTTTCCCACGGCAAAATCGGCCGCGGTCTTATACCGTTCGATGAAGTGCAGCGCGTCGATGACGCCGCGCAGGTCCTCGCCGGGAATGTCGAGGCGCTCCATGGCGCCCAATCCCATGCCCAGAAAGATCAGCGCGAACTCTTTTTCGAGGGACTGCAGCGAGACCGAAACTCCGACTTCGGCCTGGCGGAATTCGACTCCCAGCGAGCGAACCATCTCCACCTCTCTCAGGCTGTCGGACGGGCGCAGCTTGTATTCGGCGACACCGTAGGTGTTAAGTCCGCCGGGCAAGGCGCGGTTGTCGAATACGGTGACCGGATAGCCGTGGCGGCGCAACTCGGCGGCGCAAGCCAGCGATGCCGGGCCGCCGCCGATGCACGCTACCTTTTGGCAGGCGGTGACTGGAGGAACCGGGAGTTTGGCGGCATTCGTATCCAACCCGGCATAGAACGAGTCCATGGCGTAGCGCTGCAGGCGGCCGATCTCGATGGGTTTCCGGTTGTAGCGGTGCAGCACGCAGGAGCCTTCGCACAGCACGTCCACCGGGCAGACGCGCGAGCAGCTCAGCCCCAGAATGTTGGCGTCGAGAATGGTCGAAGCCGAGCCGCGCAGGTTGCCGGTAGCGATTTTCTTGATGAAGCGCGGCACATCGATGTGGGTAGGGCAGGCCCCGGTACAAGGGGCGTCAAAGCAGAACAGGCAGCGGTTGGCTTCGGCTAGGGCCGACTGCTCGTCGAGCGGCGGATGCAGGTCGGGGAACTGCTCGAGATTGCGCGGAAGGGGCCGCGCCGGGCGGGAAGCGGCCGACGCCTTGCTCATCGCGCGCTCCCGGCCACGGCGGTGGTGCAGGCCGCCAGGCTCTTGTCCAGAAGCCGGATGAACTGGTCGACGTCGCCGGGGCCCACGTTCATCGGCGGGGAAATCCGCAGCACGTTACCGTACATGCCGCCCTTGCCGAGAATGATGCGGTTCTCGCGCGCGGCTTCGAGAGCGAGGGCGGTTTCGGCGGGCGCGGGGGTCTTGCGGCGGCGGTCGGTCACCAGCTCTAGCGCGGCCATCAGGCCCATGCCGCGCACGTCGCCAACGATCTCGTGCTTGTCTTTCAGTTCGGTCAGGCGGCCGTGCAGGTAGGCGCCGGTCTTGGTGCAATTGATGAGCAGGTCCTGCTCTTCGATAAAGTCGATTACGGCTTTGGCAGCGGTAGCGGTGACGGGGTTGCCGCCGAAGGTGGAGATGGTCAGGCCCTTCACCGCGTCGGCCACTTCGGGTTTGGCCACGGTAAGGCCGATGGGGCTGCCGTTGGCCAACCCCTTGGCGCTGGTGATGATATCGGGCACGACGCCGTATTGTTCGATGCCGAACCACTTGCCGCCGGTGCGTCCCCAACCGGTCTGGACTTCGTCGCTGATAAAGATGCCGCCGTAGTTGCGCACCACTTTTTCGACGATGCGGAAATATTCCTTGGGAGGAGTGATGAATCCGCCCACGCCCTGGATGGGCTCGGCGATGAAGCCGGCAATCCGGCCGGAAGTGGAGCTGCGGATCAGCTCCTCGATATCGCCGGCGCAGCGCACTTCGCAATCCGGATATTTCAGGCCGAAGGGGCAGCGGTAGCAGTAAGCGTTGTGCGCGTGCACCACGCCCGCCTGCGGCGGGCCGAGCCGCCAGGAGCCCACCCCGGTCAGGGCCATGCCCATCGAGGAGCGCCCGTGGTAGGAGTGGCGCAGGGCCACGATTTCGGTATTGCCGGTGTAGCAGCGAGCGGTGAGGATGGCGGTTTCGTTGGCTTCGGTACCGCTCGAGGTGAAAAACGATTTAGTGAGTTGGCCGCCCGGGGTGAGGGAGGCGATCTTCCTGGCCAGAGCGGCTTGCGGCTCATTGGCGAAGAGGGTGGAAACGTGCTGCAGGGTATCGATCTGTCGGTGAACCTTGGCGTTCACCTGGTCGTTGCAGTGGCCAACGCTGACGGTAACGATGCCGCCAAAGAAATCCAGGTATTGATTGCCGTCCGCGTCCCAGAGGTATTGGTTCTTGGCGCGCGCCACCACCAGCGGGTCCTTATAGTAATGAAAGACGGCGGGAAACAGAAATTCCTTGTTGGCCAGAATGATTTCGTTCTTTGTCATTTCACCACCTCCGGTCTTTTCGAGCCGGACACAGGCTGAAGCCTGTGCCACCTAAACCAGTCTTCTCGGGCGAGAAAACCACCGCGTCCCGGCACGGGCCGAAGGCGATAGGGAATTTGGCCATTATCCAGCGTTTCAGGGTCGAGGCGCAAGGGGACGGAGCGGGGCAGACCAGCGTTTCTTGTGGTCTGCCAGCCGATCGCTGGATCCGTTCGGCTGAAGAACTGGAGGCAGCGATCCGTCAGGCCGGGGGCAATCCAGCGCGAGCGGGATTGGCGAAAGACGAGGACGAGTGGACATGGTCGAGTGCCGGGTGAAGGGCCAATAAACGCTGGTCTGCCCCACGCGGCAGCAGAGCCGCAACCTGTGTCATCGCCGTTTGTCAGGGTCGCGCCAGGGCGGGGGAGGGGCGACAGACCACAAAAGGCGATGGTCTGTCCCACCGGGGCAGATTCTCGAAGAACATCGGCTCGAAAGCCGACGCTGCAGGCCAGAGGCCCGCGCCACGAAAATTCATCGCGGCGGCAAAAGACCCTGACCGGTTGTAACAGGGTGATCCAATGTGCTACCAAAACCGGAGTACACCCTCCGGCTTGGGCTGTGACATAATGTCATTCTGCCAAAAATAGAGATGCGGAGTTCGCCTGGGGAAATTGTTCCGGCGCGGGCTTCGGAGTCGGCATCGGAGGGAGATGAGCGGGTCGGATTGGAGTAGGAGAGCGGTGCTGATGGGCGCTGCCGCGCTGCCGGCGGCGGGGATCGTCGCGGCCCAGGGCCGGCCCAGGCGCATGGCGATTTCCAGCGCGAACATGAACGATGGGGGCCTTCACTGCTGCGCCAAGGCGATGGAGGTCATGGCCGGCGGCGGCGATACCCTGGATGCGGCGATTGCCGGCGTCAATATCGTCGAACTCGACCCGCGCGATCATAGCGTGGGCTATGGCGGGCTTCCCAATGAAGACGGCGTGGTGGAGCTGGATGCGAGCGTGGTGCACGGACCGAGCCGGCGGATGGGAGCGGTGGGAGCGCTGCAGAATATCAAAACGCCGTCGAAGGTGGCGCAGCGCGTAATGCAGGATACCGACCACATGATGCTGGTGGGAGCGGGGGCGCTGAAGTTCGCCAAAGCCGAGGGTTTCAAAGAGGAGGATATTTTCACCGACGAGGCGCGCGCCGCCTGGCTGATGTGGAAGCGGGCGCTGCGCGATTCCGGCGGGCATAGCAACTGGGGGCCCGGCGTGGATGCGCCGCCGGAGGCGCGCAAAATCGCGGTGATGCGCGAAGTACACCGGACGTTTCCCGAGATCGGCGAAGACACGCTGGCCGAGCTGTGGGAATACGCGATCCATCCCCCGCATGGCACTATCAACTGCATCGCACTGAACGAGAAGGGCGAGATGTCGGCAGTGACCACCACCAGCGGCATGGCGTGGAAGCTGGCCGGCCGGCTGGGGGATTCGCCGATCGTGGGCGGCGGCCTGTGGCTCGATCAGGACATCGGCGGCGCAGGTTCCACCGGACGAGGGGAAGAGAATCTTCGCGTGTGCGGCGCGCATCTGATTGTTGAGAACATGCGCCACGGACTGCCGCCCAAGGAAGCTGCGCTCGAGGCGTTGAAGCGCGTGGCCCGCAATTTCGACAACGACCGGAAGCGTCTGGAAGCCATCGATTTGCAGTTTTACGCGTTGCGTAAGGATGGGGAATACTGCGGTGCTTCGCTGTGGGACAGGCCGTCGGTTCAGACACGGCGGAAGGCGCAGTTGGCGGTTTCGACAGCCGAAGGCAGCCGCCACGAGGATTCGGTGTATCTGCTGGAACGGTCTTAAAATTGTAGGAATTTACAGCACTAATTGGATCTAAGTTGGGATCCCGGGTCGTTTACAATGGGAACACGCCGGAGTAAAAGCTGGTGCCGTGCCGAGTTACTTGAGCAGCGGCAACAGGTGGGAGTCTCCGGGCTTTCAAGCTGTCTGAAACGAACAATGGGAAGGCACAACTCTCTGTTACTGGGATTCAGCCCGATCTAAAACCATGTCCCAGATATTCAATCGCAATTCCAATGCGTTGGCGCGGATTATCATCTTCGGCGCGGTGTTTGTTATCGCGTTCGCCGGCTGGGCGTTCGACACTTTGAACCGCTCCGGTTATATGACGCGCCAGGACCAGGCACGCGAGCAACCGGTGCCATTCAGCCATGCGCACCACGTGGGCGCGCTGGGTATCGATTGCCGGTATTGCCACACCACGGTGGAAACTTCGGGGTTCGCCAACATTCCGCCGATCAAGACCTGCATGAACTGCCATTCGCAGATCTGGAAAACCAGTCCCACGCTGGAGCCCGTGCGCGAGGCCTTTCGCACCGGCGGCACGATTCGGTGGACGCGGGTTTACGACCTGCCCGACTTCGTCTATTTCAATCACGGCATTCACGTGAACAAAGGAGTGGGGTGTGAGACCTGTCACGGGCGCATCGATAAGATGGCGCTCACGTCGCAGCATCCGACGTTGCAGATGTCGTGGTGTCTCGATTGCCACCGTAACCCCGAGAAATATGTAAGACCGCGCGAGTTTATCACCACCATGGGTTACGAGCCGGCCGGGGACCAGGAAGAAATCGGGACCCGCCTGGTAGCGGAATACAAGATTCAAAACGCACGGACTTTGACCAGTTGTAACACTTGTCACCGATGAGCCAAACACCGAAAAAGCTGGACGTTGCCGCGGCGCGGGCGCGGTTGAATGGGACTCGCGGGCGCGAATTCTGGCGCAACCTGGAGGAACTGGCGGGGACGCCCGAATTCGAGGACCTGATCGAGCGCGAATTTCCGCGGCAGGCGATCGGCTGGGGCGAGGACGAGAATCCGGCCGAAGGGCGCCGCAATTTCCTGAAGCTGATGGGCGCGTCGCTGGCGCTGGGAGGACTGGCGGCCTGCACCCGCCAGCCTACCGAACAGATCACGCCCTACACCAAGCAACCGGAAGAACTGATCCCCGGCAAGCCGCTGTTCTTTGCCTCCACCATGACGCTTTCGGGCGTCGGTACGGGTGTACTGGTGGAGAGCCACGAAGGCCGCCCGACCAAGATCGAAGGCAATCCGGAACATCCGGCTTCGCTGGGGGCGTGCGATTCGTACACCCAAGCTTCGGTGCTGGGATTGTACGACCCCGACCGCGCGCGAGTGGTCTCGCACCAGGGCGAAGTGCGGTCCTGGAGTTACTTTTTTAATTTTCTGGCCGGCCTTCTGGAGCAGCAGAAGCCGAATGGCGGCGCGGGAATGCGCATTCTGACCGAGACTATCACCTCGCCGAGCCTGGCCGCGCAGTTCGACGCGGTGAAAAAGTCGTACCCCGCGGCGAAGTGGCATCAATGGGAGCCCGCCGGAGCGCACAGCGCGCGCGCGGGGGCACAGTTGGCGTTCGGCCAACCGGTCAACACGTATTACAACCTGGAAAACGCCAACGTCATTGTGGCCATCGATTCCGACTTCCTGGCTTCCGGACCCGGCTCGCTGCGTTATTCGCGGCAGTTTGCGGCCGCACGGCGGGTCGAGGGCGGCCGGAAAACGATGAACCGGTTGTACGTGGCGGAGCCCATGCCCACGCCCACCGGCAGCAAGGCGGACCATCGCCTGCCGTTGCGCGCAACCGATATCGAAGAGTTCGCCTGGGCGCTGGCTGCCGGTATCGGTCTGGCCAGCGGGCCGAAGAACGGCGACAACCACGACGTTTTCAAGTGGATCGGAGGCATTTCAGGCGACCTCGGGCGCAATCGCGGCGCCAGCGTAATCATCGCCGGCGATCAGCAGCCGCCCATCGTCCACGCCCTGGCGCACGCCATGAACGAGCACCTGGGCAACGTGGGCAAGACGGTGTTTTATACCGACCCCATCGAAGTGGGCTCTATCGACCAGGCAGCCTCGCTCGAAGATCTGGTGAAAGACCTGGATGCGGGCTCGGTCGAGCTGCTGCTGATTCTGGGCGGCAATCCGGCGTTCAATGGACCGGTGGAGCTGGGGCTCCGCGACCGGCTCGCGAAGGCGCGCCATAGCGTGCATCTGAGCCTGTACGAGGACGAGACTTCGGAAATCTGCGAGTGGCGGCTGCCGGAAGTCCATTACCTGGAGAGCTGGGGCGATGCGCGTGCTTTCGATGGCACGGTTTCGCTGCAGCAGCCGCTGATTCTGCCGCTTTACGATGGGCGCTCGGCGGCGCAAGTGCTGCAGATGCTCACGGACACGCCGGAGAGAAGCGGCTACGAGATCGTCAAAGGTTACTGGGCGGGAGTGCACAAAGGCGCCGACTTTGAAAGCTGGTGGCGGCGCTCGGTGCACGACGGCGTGATGGCGGATTCGGCGCTGCCCGCCAAGACGTTCGCCATCAAATTCGCGGCCCTCTCCGAGCCGGCGCAGAAGCCGAAGCTGCACGGCACGCTGGAAGTCCTGTTCCGCCCCGACCCATCCATATACGACGGGCGATTCGCCAATAACGCCTGGCTGCAGGAGCTTCCCAAGCCGCTCACCAAGCTGACCTGGGACAACGCAGCGATCATGAGCCAGGCTACCGCACACCAGCTTGGCGTGGAACCTTCGAACCCGCTGAACCTGGGCATGGACGGGGTTCCGCTGGTGGAATTGACCTACCAGGGCCGCAACCTGAGGGCGCCGGTGTTGGTGCAGCCCGGCCACGTGGATGGCGCGGTGACCTTGCACCTGGGCTACGGCCGCACCAAGGCGGGCCAGGTGGCCAAGGGCATGGGTTTCAATCCGTACGGACTGCGCACGGCCAAAGCCTTGTGGCACGACGTGGGGCTGAAAGCCAGGAAGACGGACGGTATCTACCTGCTGGCGAACACCCAGAACGACCACGTGCTCGACACCGATCGCCACCTGGTTCATAAGGGCGACCTGGCGGAATACTTGAAGGACCCGGAAGCGGTTCATGCCGGCGCGGAAACGCCGGCCCCCGGCCTGACGATCTATCCGGCGTGGCAATACAACGGCTATGCCTGGGGCATGGCAATCGACCTGAACGCCTGCACCGGCTGCGGCGCCTGCGTGGTGGCGTGCCAGGCGGAAAACAATATCGCCGTGGTGGGCAAGGACCAGGTAAGGCGCGGCCGCGCCATGCACTGGATCCGCGTGGATTCTTATTACAGCGGCACGGTGAACGAGCCCGCCGTCTATAACCAGCCGGTGCCCTGCCAGCAATGCGAAGACGCTCCCTGCGAGCTGGTCTGCCCGGTGCAGGCCACCACGCACAGCTCCGAGGGGCTCAACGACATGGTTTACAACCGCTGCGTGGGCACCCGCTACTGCTCCAACAACTGCCCCTATAAGGTGCGGCGGTTCAATTTCTACCTTTACTCCGATTACGAAACGCCGAGCCTGAAGTTACTGCGCAATCCCGACGTCTCGGTGCGCAGCCGCGGCGTGATGGAGAAATGCACCTACTGCGTGCAGCGCATCAACTCCGCCAAGATCGAGGCGGAAGAGGAAAATCGCCAGGTTCGCGAGGGCGATATCCAGACCGCCTGCCAGGCCACCTGCCCGGCCGAAGCGATCGTGTTCGGCAATTTGAACGATCCTAATAGCCGGGTAGCGAAGTTGAAGGCCGACAAACGCAACTACTCGCTGCTGGGCGATTTGAATACCCGGCCCCGTACGACTTACCTGGCGAGCTTGCGCAATCCCAATCCGGAGATTGAAATCTAGGGCACGAGCATGGCGGAAGAACAAAACGTGGTAATGGAAAAACCGGAACCGCACGAAATTATCGCGCCCGGGTATACGTTCAGCACCATCACCGACCAGATCGCCAGCGTGGTGCAAACCAAGCGCACTCCGCCTTTCTGGTTTCTGGGTTTCGGCTTGGGACTGGCGCTGTTGGGAATTTTTGCGATCTCGACAGCCCTGCTGTTTGTGCTGGGGCCCGGTATCTGGGGCTTGCGGACGCCGGTGATGTGGGGCTTCGCCATCACCAACTTCGTATGGTGGATCGGTATCGGCCACGCCGGAACCTTGATTTCGGCGATTCTGTTGCTGCTGAACCAGAAGTGGCGCAACTCCATTAACCGGTTTGCGGAGGCCATGACGTTGTTCGCGGTGGCGTGCGCGGGCATGTTTCCGATTCTTCACCTGGGCCGACCGTGGCTGGCATTTTGGCTGTTCCCGTATCCCGATACCATGGGTATCCAGCCGAACTTCCGCAGTCCGCTGGTGTGGGACGTCTTCGCGGTATCCACATACGCCACTATTTCGGCGCTGTTCTGGTTTGTGGGCCTGATTCCCGACCTGGCCACCTTGCGCGACCGCGCGGGGAATAAAGTCGCGCGCGTGATTTACGGACTGCTGTCACTGGGCTGGCGCAACTCGGCGCGGCACTGGAGTCTTTACGAGACGGCTTCGCTGCTGCTGGCCGGGCTGGCCACGCCGCTGGTACTTTCCGTACACACGGTGGTGAGCTTCGACTTCACCATCGCCATCGTTCCCGGGTGGCACAGCACCTTTTTTCCCCCGTACTTCGTGGCGGGCGCCATTTATTCCGGCTTCGCCATGGTGCTGGTGCTGGCCATTCCGCTGCGCTCGGTCTACGGACTCGAAGGCCTGATCACCGACAAGCACCTGGATAATTGCGGCAAGGTCATGCTGGCTACCGGTCTGATTGTGGCTTACGCCTACGTCCTGGAGGCGTTCACCGGCTGGTATAGCGGCAACGTCTTCGAGGCCGCGGCCATTCACCATCGTATGGCCGGCCCGTACGCCAGCTCTTACTGGAGCCTGGTGACGTGTAACATCATCGCGCCGCAGTTGCTGTGGTTCAAGAAGATTCGGAACACTCCGGCGCTGCTATTCCTATCCGCGATGGTGGTGCTGTGCGGCATGTGGCTGGAGCGGTTCGTGATTATCGTCAGCAGCCTGGCGCAGGATTTTGTCACGTCCTCATGGGGCATCTTCCACGCCACGCGTTGGGACTGGGGTGTTTTCGTGGGCACCATCGGCCTGTTCCTGACGTTGTTCTTCCTGTTTATCCGCGGATTGCCCATGATTTCGATTTTTGAAGTGCGCACGCTGCTGCCGCACGCCAAGGTGGACAAGGAGGTGGCGGAATGAGCGAACCTTCCGCGAGCGGCCACGGCACGGCCGAGAGCTTTCCGGCCTACGGACTGATGGCCGAGTTCCAAACTCCCAACGCACTGGTGAAAGCGGCACGCGCGGCGCGCGGCGAAGGCTACCGTAAGCTGGACGCTTACACCCCGTTTCCGATCGAAGAATTGACCGACGCGCTCGATTTGCATCACAACCGTTTGCCGCTGCTGGTGCTGCTGGGAGGGCTGGCGGGCGGATCGTTCGGCTATCTGCTGCAGTACTTCATCACGGTGATCTATTACCCGATCAACGTGGGCGGCAGGCCGCTCCATAGCTGGCCCGAGTATTTTGTCATCACTTTCGAATGCACGATTCTGTTTGCCGGTTTGACGACGGTGCTTGGCCTGCTGGGCTTGTGCGGCCTGCCGATGCCGTATCACCCGGTGTTCAACGCCAAGCGGTTCGCCATGGCATCGCGCGACCGGTTCTTCCTGTGCATCGAATCGGAGGATCCGCTGTTCGACCGCCGGAAGACGGCCCAGTTTCTGGAAAGCCTGGATGCTAAAGAGGTGTCCGAAGTTGCGCAGTAAAGGACAGGGCAGGATTAACTTCCAAGCTGCCACCGTGGCGCACGCACTTTTGCGTGCCGCGTCGAGTCTCTACTCGACGCTTCTTCGCCCCGTGGCGGCGGGCGCCGGCCGGGGCATCCGGTGCGACAGACGATCGTTCTTTGCCGTCTGTCGGGCTGTTGTGGACCGGCGAGGACCTGACAGACCACGAAAGACGATGGTCTGTCCCACCTTGGCGTGCGCCACATTTGCCTGGGGAGCAGTGCTGCTGGCGCTGGCGGCGACCGTAGGTTGCCGGTCGGACATGCAGGATCAGCCCAAATATATTCCGCTGCGGCCCAGCACGTTCTTCGAGGATGGCCGGTCGGAACGTCCGCTGATCGAGGGGACGATACCGCGCGGCCACCTGGACGACGACGCAGCGTTCTACACCGGCAAGGGGCCGGACGGCAAAACATTCCTGGAAACCTTCCCGTTCCCGGTGACGCGCCAGACGATCGAACGCGGCCAGAACCGCTTCAACGTTTATTGCTCGCCGTGCCACGGCCGGCTGGGATTCGGCGACGGCAAAATCGTTCGCCGCGGCTTCAAGCATCCTCCGTCGTACCATAGCGACCGGCTGCGGCAGGTTCCGGCCGGCTATATTTTCGACGTGATCACCAATGGTTTCGGCGCCATGCCGGACTATGCCGCGCAGGTTGCGGCGGCGGACCGCTGGGCGATTGTTTCCTACATCCGGACCTTGCAGTTGAGCGAGAACGGCACCGTGAACGACGTGCCCCCCGATGCGCGCGGGCAACTCTCCCAGGGAGGTGCGCAGTGACCGCGCAAACCAGCATCGATTTCGGGGTTTCCGACGCGCTTCGTTCCGATCTCGGGCGCTGGCGAAAGCTGGCCCTGATGGTTGGCGTTATCGGCATGGTGGCAATGGCTGCCGGGCTGCTGGTTTTCCATCAGCCCTTCCAGTTCTATCAGTCGTACCTGTGGGCGTTCCTCTTTGTGCTGGGTTTGGCGACCGGACCGCTGGTCTGGCTGATGCTGCAATACCTGACCGGCGGCGCGTGGGGGGTGGTGATTCGCCGCCCCGCCGAAGCCGCGGCGCGAACTTTGCCGCTGGTGCTGGTGCTGTTCGTGCCGATTATCATCGGGATTCCCAACCTGTATCCTTGGGCGCATCCGGCGGTGGTGGCTGCCGACCGGGTGCTGACCCACCAGGCGCCCTATCTGAACTACCGCTTCTTCCTGCTGCGCGCGTTCGTGTATTTCTTCGGCTGGATGTTCCTGTCGTACTACTACAACCGCTGGTCGCTGGTGGAAGACCGCGAGGGGCCGGCCAAAGCCCACGGCAAGATGACGTTTCTGGCCGGGCCCGGGGTGATTTTCTGGTCGCTGAGCGTGACCTTCATGTCCATCGACTGGGTGCTGTCGCTGCACTCGCAGTGGTTCTCGACCATGTTCGGACTGCTCTTCATGGTGGGCCAGGGCCTGACCTCGATGGCGTTTCTGATCACGCTGCTGGTAGTGCTTCAGGCGCGCGAGCCGATGTCCCAGGTGCTCACCCAGCGGCACTTCCACGACCTGGGCAAGCTGATGTTCATGCTGATCATGGTATGGGCGTACTTCTCCTATTCGCAATTCCTGATCATCTGGGCCGGCAATCTCCCGGAAGAGATTCCGTGGTACCTGGCGCGCATGAACGGCGGCTGGGGATACATCGCGCTGGCGCTGGTGCTTTTCCATTTTGCGCTGCCGTTTTCGCTGCTGCTGTCGCGCGATCTCAAACGCAATGCCAAGCTGCTGCGCAACGTGGCGATTTTTGTCCTATTCATTCGCATGGTGGACCTGTTCTGGCAAGTCACGCCCTACTTTTACGGCCACGCGTTCCACCTGAGCTGGATGGATATTGCCGCTCCGGCCGGTCTAGTCGGCATCTGGCTGGCATATTTTTTCATCCAACTAGAGAAGAGACCGTTGATGCCGTTGCACGAACCCAATCTGGAGGAGGCGCTGAATCATGGCCGCGAATAAACCGGATCCCCATGGCGCGCCGGAAGCGGAGCGCTTTAATCCGGACAATCCAGCCGAGCGCCATGAGCGGCGCGACGTCAATGTTCTGGCGGTAAGCAAGTTCGCGATCGGCCTGGCGCTGCTGTGTATCGCGTCTTTCGCCATTGTGGTGGGAGTGTTCCGCTATTTGGAACACGTCACCAGCGGCGTAGCGACCGGCAAGCAGAACGTGGTGAGCGGCGAGCCCCGGCGTCCCCCGGCTCCGCAGTTGGAGGAGACGCCCGCGCTCGACCTCGCGCGTGAACGCGCCGCCGAAGAAGAACTGCTGCACACGTACGGCTGGATCGACAAGCAGGCCGGTGTGGCGAGGCTGCCGATCGAACGCGCCATCGAGCTGATGGCCCAGCGTGGATTGCCGTCGCGGCCCGCGGGTCCGGCCCCGAGTTCCGTGAGCGTCCCCACGGAAGCCGGCCTTGGCCACAAGGCCCAACAGCAGGGTGGACCCCTGGCGCCGGAAATTGGAGGTAGATGATGAGGTTTAGACTCTTCCACAGGCTAAAGCCTGTGCCACCAGGTGGCACAGGCTTTAACCTGTGGTGTTCTGCATTGCTCATTGCTTCGGCGGCCTTCGCCCAGCCGGGCCAGCCGGCTCCGGCGCAGCCTAGCTACAGCTTGCAGGATTCCAATTTGAGACCCGCCTTGCCGGGCGCGCTGGCCGGCGTGAACATCGAACAGAGGCTGGACCAGCAGGTCCCGCTGGACGTCAGTTTCCGCGATGAGGCGGGCCGCGCTATGCCGCTGGCCAGCTTTTTTGAGAGCGGCAAACCGGTCATCCTGGCGCTGGTCTACTATCGCTGCCCCATGCTTTGCACCGAAATCCTGACCGGCCTGGAGAGCTCTCTGAAGGCGGTTTCGCTCGATGCCGGGAAGGACTTTAACGTCGTCAGCATCAGCTTCGACCCTAAAGATACCCCGGAGCTGGCGGCAGCCAAGAAGCAGATGTACCTCAAGCGGTACAACCGCCCCAATGCGGCCAACGGCTGGCACTTCCTCACGGGAGACGCGGCCAATATCAAGGCGCTCACCGATGCCGTGGGCTTCCATTACAAGTACGACCCGGCGACCGAGCAATTCGCCCACGCCAGCGCCATCATGATCCTCACCCCGGAAGGCCGCATTTCGAAATACTTCTACGGCGTGGATTACGCGCCGCGCGATCTGAGGCTGGGCCTGGTGGAAGCTTCCCAGGAGAAGATCGGCACGGCGGTGGATCAGATTCTGCTTTATTGCTACCATTACGATCCCACTACGGGAAAGTACGGCGCCATCGCGATCAACATTCTGCGCGGCGCCGGCGGCGCCTTCGTTCTGGTGGGTGGCGCGATCCTGCTGGTTTTCTTCCGGCGGGACGCGCGCGCTCAGAACGGCCGTGCGCGAACGGATTCCGATCGATGAAAATACCTCTTTTCCCGGAACAGGCGTCCACCTTCGCTCCCGACGTGGATAACCTCTATTTCTACCTGATCGCCGTGTCGGTCTTCTTTACGCTGTTAATTTTCAGCGCAGTCTTCTTTCTGGCGATCAAGTATCGGCGGCGCTCGGGGAACGACGGGGTGCCTAAGGACGTACATGCCGGCATTCTGCTCGAAGTGGTCTGGTCGGTGATTCCGTTTGGGCTGGCCATGGTGATGTTCGGGTGGGGCGCGGAGATTTTCTTCCGCGAGAGCCGTCCGCCCAAGGACGCGCTGTCCATTTATGTGGTCGCCAAGCAGTGGATGTGGAAGCTCGAGCACATGGAGGGCCAGCGGGAGATCAACGAGCTGCACATCCCGGTGGGCCGGCCCATCCGTCTGACCATGACCTCCGAGGATGTCATCCACTCCTTTTATGTGCCCGCGTTCCGCACCAAGCAGGACGTGGTGCCGGGCCGCTACTCCACCACCTGGTTCACTCCTACCCAGACCGGCAAGTATCATCTCTTCTGCGCCGAATATTGCGGCACTACGCATTCCGGCATGATCGGCTGGGTCTACGTGCTGTCGCCCGAGGATTACCAGGACTGGCTGAGCGGCGGCAAGAAAACCGGGACCCTGGCCGAGCGCGGCGAAAAGCTGTTCAACGACCTGGCTTGCTCCAATTGCCACAAGCCCGACAATTCGGGCCGGTGCCCGACCCTGGTGTCGGTTTTCGGTTCCACGGTCAAACTGGTTGGCGGCGCAACCGCAAAGGCGGACGAGGCTTACATCCGGGAATCCATTCTGCGTCCCGACGCCAAGGTGGTCTTCGGCTACCAGCCGCTGATGCCGACTTTCCAGGGCCAGGTCACCGAAGAAGACGTCCTGGAATTGGTGGAATACGTGAAGTCGCTGACGCCCAAGCCGCCAGCCCTTGCGCCCGCGGCGGAAAACAAGGCGCAGGCATCCAATCGGTAAAGAAATATGACGACTCCGGTTGCACAGGAACAAGAAAATTATTTGAACAACAGCTACGGGCTCAAGTCGTGGCTGTTGACCAAGGACCACAAGCGGATCGCTCTGTTGTACCTAGCCACGATCACGCTGTTTTTCTTCATTGGCGGCGCTTTCGCCACGCTGATCCGCGTCGAGCTGCTCACCCCGCAGGGCGACCTGGTATCGTCCGACATTTATAACAGGCTGTTCACCATGCACGGAATCACGATGATCTTCTTCTTCCTGATTCCGTCCATCCCGGCCACCCTGGGCAATTTCCTCATACCCATGATGATCGGCGCGCGCGATCTGGCCTTCCCGCGCATCAACCTGCTGAGCTGGTATCTGCTGGTGGTGGGCGGCCTGTTCGCGTTATTCGCCATGCTGGCCGGCGGCGTGGATACCGGCTGGACTTTCTACACTCCCTACAGCACCACCTATTCCAACTCGTGGGTGATTGCCACCGCGCTGGGAATTTTTGTGGCCGGGTTCTCTTCCATCCTGACGGGCCTGAACTTCATCGTCACCATACACCGCATGCGCGCTCCGGGTATGACCTGGTTTCGCCTGCCGCTGTTCGTGTGGGCCCACTATGCCACCGCCGTGATTCAGGTGCTGGGGACTCCGGTGCTTGCGGTGACCTTGATCCTGGTCTTATGCGAGCGCCTCTTTCACATCGGCATCTTCGACCCCGCTCTGGGCGGGGATCCGGTGCTGTTTCAGCACCTGTTCTGGTTCTATTCCCACCCGGCGGTTTACATCATGATTCTGCCAGCCATGGGAGTGATCAGCGAATTGATTTCCACTTTCTCGCGCAAGGCGATATTCGGGTATCACTTTGTGGCCGGATCGAGCATTGCCATTGCCGTTTTCGGCTTTCTGGTCTGGGGCCATCACCTGTTCGTCAGCACGCAATCGGTGTACGCCGGATTGGTGTTTTCGTTCCTCAGTTATGCGGTCGCGATTCCATCGGCCATCAAGGTTTTCAATTGGACTGCGACGTTATACAAGGGCTCGATCTCCTTCGAGACGCCGATGCTGTACGCCTTCGGTTTCATCGGGCTGTTTACCATCGGCGGCCTCACCGGGCTGTTTGTGGCCAGCCTCGGCATCGACGTGCACGTCACCGACACCTACTTCGTGGTGGCCCACTTCCACTACATCATGGTCGGCGGCGCCATCATGGCCTTCCTGGGCGGCCTGCATTTCTGGTGGCCGAAGATCACCGGGCGGATGTATCCCGAAGGATGGGCGAAGCTGTCGGCCGGCATCGTGTTCCTGGGCTTCAATGGCACTTTCTTTCCCCAGTTCATTCTGGGGTACCTGGGCATGCCGCGGCGCTACCACGTTTATCCGCCCGAGTTTCAGGTGCTGCACGTGATGTCCACCCTGGGCGCTTCGGTGCTGGCGGTGGGCTACCTGATGCCGATGGTTTATCTGGCCTGGTCCTGGAAATACGGCCCGCTCGCCGGCCCCAATCCCTACCGCGCCACCGGCCTGGAGTGGAAGACGGCGTCGCCGCCGCCGCTTCACAATTTCGACGAGTTGCCCGTGGTGACGCACGGGGCGTACGATTATTCGACCGTCACGGAAGAGGTGACCTCCGTTGGCTGATCACGCACACGCGGCATCGCCCGCTCTACAAGTACAGTTCGATACGGCCGAGCAGCAGAAGGACGCTTCCACGCTGGGGATGTGGGTCTTCCTGATTACCGAAGTCATGTTTTTCGGCGGCATGTTTCTGGCGTACATCGTGTACCGCGCCGCGTATCCCGACATCTTCGCCCTGGCCTCCAGCAGTCTGAACGTCTACATCGGCGCCGCCAACACCGCCGTCCTGTTGTGCAGCAGCTTCACTATGGTGCTGGGCGTGCGCGCGGCCCAGTTAGGCCAAAAGAAAGCCCTGGCGATCAACATCGTTCTGACCATGTTGCTGGGCTTCGTCTTCCTGGGCGTGAAGGCTTTTGAGTGGCGCGAGAAGTTCATCGAGCACCACGTGCCGGGCCCCAGCTTCCACTTCGCGGGCGCCGCCATGCAAGGCCCGGCGCAGTTGTTCTTTTCGCTCTACTTCGCCATGACCGGCCTGCATGCGCTCCACATGGTAATCGGCGCCGGCATTATGACCTGGCTGCTGATCAACTCCATCCGCGGCAAATATAGCGCCGAGTACATGACGCCCGTCGATATCGGCGGCCTTTACTGGCACTTTGTCGATATCATCTGGATTTTCCTGTTCCCGCTGTTTTATCTGATCGACCGCCATCTGAAATAGCCATGACCCAACATATCGATTCGGTAAAAACCTACGCTGTCATCTGGATCACGCTGCTCGTTCTGACGGTGGTCACCACCCTGGTGGCTTTCGTCGACCTGGGGCCGTTCAGCGTGGTGGTCGCGCTCACCATCGCGGTAGTGAAGATGATGCTGGTGGCGCTGTTTTTCATGCACCTGCGCCACAGCGGCAAACTCACCCAGCTCGCCATGGCGGGAACCGTCCTCTGGTTGGGGATCATGGTGGCCTTCACGTTCGCCGATGTGGCGACCCGCGGCTGGATGGGAGTTCCGGGCCGGTGAAGGGGCGGTCAGCAGTCAGTGGTCAGCTTTCAGCTACACCGAAGCGGCCAGTCTGCCGCGGCGTCGTCGTGTTGGAAGTCACGCACCAAGCTGATTGCTGAGAGCTTCTCCCGCGCTTACTTGCCGGGTTCGGCGGTAGCCAAGGCTTCGAGCTTTGCCAGTTGCTGGCGCGCCTGGGCGGCGTCCGGGGCATCCGGAGCGCGCTTCAAATAGGCGCGGATGTAGTCCGCGGCCGATTTGTAATCCCTCCGGTTCATGCGGATCAATCCCACCAGATAATCCGCCTGGGGATACTGGTGGCGCGTGTCGAGGCGTTCCGTCTTGAGAGCGCTCTGCTCGGCCAGATCCAGGCGGTTGAGATTGTAATTGGCCACGGCGTTGTGAAACCAGGCGAGCGGATAGTCGAACGAGTTCAGGGTCAAGGCCTGGCCGGTAAGGTCGGCGGCCTCCTGCCATTTCTTGTCGTGGACCGCCAGAGCCCCCAGTTGCACGTAGCCATCCGGGTACTTGGCGTCGGCTTTCACCGCTTCACGGAAGGAGAGGCGCGCCGTGTCGAGCTGGCCCGACCCGGCTTCGATCTTTCCCAACTCGCACCAGGCCGCAGCGTAATCGCGATAGAGCGATACCGCCTTTTGATAGTTCTTGTAGGCGTCGTCGACCTTGCCCTTCTGCATCAGGTCCCGCGCTTTGTCGAAGGCCTTGCGGGCGTCCTTGGGAGCGGCTAGCGAACTGGCCGCCACCGTGGTGCCGGCTTCGCCGCCATCCCGATGCAGCAGAATCACCCCAAGGTCGGGGTTATCCATCGGCCGCCGCTCGGTGAGCGGGATGCTTTGCGAACGGTAGCCGGCCAGTCTGGCGCGCAAATCGCAATTGAGGAGCCGCCGGTCCGTAAGGCTGCCGCCGAGTCCTCCGTTGGACGACCCGCCGCCCGTCATCGAACGCGGGTTGCCCGGGCTGGTGTCGCTCGCGTCCTGGTACACCGCGTTCTCCGCGCTGCCGATCTCAACGGCGAAATTTCCGCTGGCGTCGGTGAAGCCTTCGGTGTGGGTGGACGCTCCGCAGACGCGTTCGATGCGTACCGGCGCGGGTGGCGGAGTGCCTTCTTCCAGCATGACCCGCCCGGAAAGAAAGATCGGCGCGGGCTGGGCCGGGTTCGTCGTAGTCGAAGTGTTGCCGGCCGCGGCGGGAGTGGAACTCGTGCGCGTGGCGCTGGTACCCGCGGTTCCGGTGCCGCCGGCAGTGGTTGTTCCCTTGCTCTGTGCGGTCGCCATGGGAATCAGGAACCCGACCGCCATCCACAGGATCCAGGTCCGAAAAGCGCGAACAGTCATCGCTCACCCCCGTGCCATGAATTATACTCCCCTCCGCTGGTCCGCGAGTGAACCGCGCCAAGTGGGCGGCGACCAAAGGGAGCGGTTGTTTCTCCGCGGTTGCGGAGCTTATATGGCTTGCTAGAATGGCCCTGGGGAGAATTATGACGAGAGCCGCATTGGCCCTGGCTGGGGCCGCGTGTTTCCTGATGGTGGGCTGTTCCGACCGGTCTCCGTCTCAGCCGGCTGCCCAAAAACAGACCGTCCCGCCGCAGCCGGTGACCGGGCAAAGCGGCCTATACAAGATGGACCAACTGGCCCGCGCGTGGGCGCCGGACGCGCAAGTCCTGAAGCTCGACAACGTCCATCTGACCGAAGTTCCGGAGGTGCCGGATAAGGCCGCCGAATGGGAAGCGACTTTCGTATCCCCCAGCCGCGCCATCGCCAAATCGTACACCTGGTCGGCCGTGGATATTGAGCCAAGTCTGCACAAAGGCACGTTTCCAGGCGCGGAGGAACCGTATTCGGGCTCGCATGGCGCCAGTCCGTTTCTCATCGCCGCCGTGAAGATCGATACCGATGCCGCGCTGGCCACGGCCAAGACCAAGGCGGCGGAATACGAGAAGAAAAATCCTGGGATGCTCATCAGCTACGTGCTCGAAAAGACGGATCGCTTCCCCGACCCGGTCTGGCGGGTGATTTGGGGCGAATCGCTGGGCACCTCCGGTTATTCCGTCTATATCGACGCTACCACCGGCGCCTACCTGGAGACGATGCACTGAAAGCGGGACAGGCCTTCTGGCCCGTCCGGAAGCTCGCTGCGGCCAACGGGCTACGTGGGCAGGTTGGTAACCTGCGGACCGATTGACAATCGGTCCAGCCGGGCGCCAGCCCTGCTACCCTCGACGAGCCCAAACCCGGGAGTGATTACCCTTCGAACGGTTTGAAGCGGTTGCGGAGCATGGTTTCGCGGGCGGCGGGCACACTTTCGGGTAAAACGTAGAAAAAAGCGCCAGTGCGGACACTAGTAAAGACGAGACCGCCTCGGTATTCGTCGGCTTCCACGCCGTAGTCGATGCCGGCTTCGGTGAGGGCGGATTCCAGGCGGAGGGCCTCGCGCAGCTTCTTGGCGATGTAGATCAGCTCGGGCGACTTGTCTTCAAAATAGGATGCGTCCTGCTTCATGCGGGTGCCTGCTCCGAGTGTAGCGAGTTGCCAATGGGCGCGTCCGGTTGATAGCGTAGGATCGCAGACTGCATGGAGACCGCAACCCCAGCCATAAGCCGCGAAGAAGAGCTCTATTGGTTGGCCTTAAGGCTGGCGCCGGGGCTGGGTGCGCGCACCAGCGGCAGACTGCTGGAGCGTTTTCGCACGCCACAGGCCGTATTCCGGGCCTCGCGCACGGAACTGGAAGCGGCCGGGCTGAGCGGAGCAGCGGCGCAGACGATTGCGAGCGGCTGCACCTTCGAGGACGCCGCCAACGAGCAAAGCAAGATGGCCGGAGCCGGGGCGGAGCTGGTGACCTGGAACGATCCGCGCTACCCGGCCGCCCTACGCGGTATCTTCGATCCGCCAGTGGTCCTCTACGTCCGCGGCCGGACGGAACTCCTGCGCGCCCACCAACTGGCGGTGGTGGGTACACGCCGTCCCACCGCCTACGGCCTGGCGGTGGCGGAACGATTTTCGGGCGACCTGGCGCACGCGGGGCTCACCATCACCAGCGGGATGGCCCGCGGCATCGACACGGCGGCGCATCGCGGCGCGCTGGCCGTGGGCGGGCAGACAGTGGCCGTGCTGGGGTGCGGCGTGGATGTGGTCTACCCCTCGGAAAACCGCAAACTGGCCGCCGAAATCGCCGCCAAGGGGCTGCTGGTGTCGGAGTTTCCCATGGGAGCCACCGCGTTTCCTCAGAATTTCCCCATCCGCAACCGCATCATCAGCGGCTTAAGTCTTGGGGTGCTGGTGGTAGAAGGCGCGCAATATTCCGGGTCGGCCATCACGGCCAAGCTGGCAATGGACCAGGGCAAGGAGCTGTTTGCGGTCCCCGGAAATATCACCTCGAAGGCCAGTTGGGGTCCTAACTTATTGATAAAACAGGGTGCTCGGCTGGTCCAGGACTGGAACGACGTGGTCACGGAACTACCGCCTGAATCCCGCCGTCATCTAATTGAGCAGGGGAAGCAGAAGATTCTGGCCGAAACCGGCGAAACGCCCCAACCTGCCGGACCGGAACTGGATGCGACCGCCCGCCGGGTGCTCGAAGACCTGGCCGTGGATGTTCCGATACATTTGGACAATCTAATTGAAAAGATTGGAGATACATCGGCTTCAGAACTTATTGCCGCGCTTTTTGAGCTGGAGATGCTGGGCCTGGCGAAACAATTGCCGGGCAAGAACTTTATAAAAGTGTGGTAACGTCGAACCATAACTCGCCATCCTTGGATCCCGGGGCGGCACTCGCCCGGTGCGGCGAGAAGAAAAATCATAATATATGGCAAAAGCTCTGGTAATCGTGGAATCGCCTGCGAAGGCGAAGACCATCAACAAATACCTGGGCAAGCAGTTCGTAGTGAAGGCTTCGCTCGGTCATATTAAAGATCTCCCTAAACGCGACCTCGCGGTGGATGTGGAAGCGGATTTCCAACCGCATTACGAGATAATCGAAGGCAAGAAGAAACTTATCGCGGAGTTGAAACACGCCGCCAAGCAGGTGGAACGTGTGTACCTCGCGGCCGATCCGGATCGCGAAGGCGAAGCCATCTGTTACCACCTCCAGGAAGAACTGAAAGAGAAGAAGAACGGCCCGCAGATCTTCCGGGTGATGTTCAACGAAATCACCAAGAAAGCCATCGACAAAGCGATGGAAAAACCCGGCCAGGTGAATGTAAACCTGGTGAACGCGCAGCAGGCGCGGCGCGTGCTGGACCGGCTGGTGGGCTACAAGATCTCGCCGCTGCTGTGGGACAAAGTGCGGCGCGGGTTATCGGCCGGCCGCGTGCAGACCGTGGCGCTGCGGCTGATCGTGGAACGGGAGCGCGAGATCCGCGCCTTCGTACCCAGGGAATACTGGACCATCGACGCCGATCTGGCCGCGAGGAAGCCGCCGGTGCTGACGGCGCGGCTGACGCGCATCGGGGATCAGGCGGCCGAGATCGGCTCCGGCGAGACCTCCGCCGAGGTGGTGAGGCAGCTCGAAGGCGCGTCGTATATTGTCAAATCCGTCGCCACGCGCGAGAAGAAGCGGTATCCGGTGGCGCCGTTCATCACCTCCACGCTGCAACAGGAGGCTTCCCGCAAGCTTCGCTTCAGCGTGAAGCGCACCATGATGCTGGCGCAGCGGCTGTATGAAGGCGTGGAGGTGGGTAAGGAGACGGTAGGTCTGATCACCTACATGCGCACCGACTCCACCCGGGTTTCGGACGACGCCATTCGCGACGTACGCGATTACATCCGGGAGCGCTACGGCAAGCCATACCTGCCGGAGAGCTCCAACTTCTACAAGTCCAGGAAGGAGGCTCAGGACGCGCACGAGGCGATCCGGCCCACTTCCATGGCCTACGCGCCGGAAGTGCTGGAAAAGCACCTGGCTGAAGACGAAATGAAGCTTTACCGGCTGATCTGGAACCGCTTCGTGGCCTGCCAGATGCTTCCGGCGCTCTACGACCAGACCACCATCGACGTCATCGCCAAGGGCGGGAACGGGGTGGATTATACCTTCCGCGCCACGGGCTCCGTGCTGAAGTTCGACGGCTTCCTGAAGGTCTACCAGGAAGGCAAGGACCAGGCCGACGACGAAGACGAAGAGGTGAAGCATCGCCTGCCGGTGGTGGCCGAAGGCGAGCAACTTCGCTTCAAGGCGCTGCAACCGGAGCAGCATTTCACCGAGCCGCCGCCGCGCTTCAACGAAGCTACCCTGGTGAAGCGCCTGGAAGCCGACGGCGTGGGCCGGCCTTCCACCTACGCGTCGATCCTTTCCACCATCCAGGAGCGCGAGTACGTAAAGAAGGAAGGCGGGCGCTTTAGTCCCACCGAGCTGGGCATGGTGGTGACGGATCTGCTGCTGGAGAGCTTCGACGACATCTTCGAAGTGAAGTACACGGCGCGGATGGAAGAGGAGCTGGACGAGATCGAGGAGGGCAAGCTCGACTGGCGCGTGGCCATGCAGGATTTCTACGTGCGCTTCGACAAAGACCTGAAACACGCCGAAGAGCACATGACCGACATCAAGCGGATGGAAAAGCCCACCGACTTGATCTGCGAGAAGTGCGGCAAACCGCTGGTGATCAAGTGGGGAAAGCACGGCAGCTTCATCGCCTGCACCGGCTATCCGGAGTGCACCTATACGCGTGAGCTGACGGTGGACCTGCCGGACGTGGATAAGGTGGATCTGGCCGAACAGGGCGACCAGGAGTATTGCGAAAACTGCGGCCGGCCGATGGTGCTCAAGAAGGGCCGCTTCGGCACGTTCTTCGCGTGTACGGGATACCCGGACTGCAAGACTACCAAGCAGATCGGCGGCACGCAAAAGAAAGCGGATCAACCGCTGGACGAAAAGTGCCCGCAGTGCGGCAACCACCTGGTGATGAAATCAGGCCGCTTCGGCGAATTCACCGCCTGCAGCAACTACCCGGCCTGCAAGTACGTCAAGCAGAAAACCATCGGCGTAAAGTGTCCGGAGTGCAGCGAGGGCGAGGTGGTGGAGCGGCGCTCCAAGCGCGGCAAGACTTTCTACGGCTGCAACCGCTGGCCCGATTGCGACTTCGTGGCGTGGGCCAAGCCGATCCCGGAAAAGTGCCCCGCGTGCGGCAATCCTTATATGACCGAAAAGTGGTTGAAAGCCGGCACGGTATGGCAATGTCCCAACCCGGAGTGCAAGCACAAACAACCGGCGCCCGCACAGCCGGCCGAAGTGGTGATGCAGTAACGGTGTGGGGCAGGTTGGTAACCTGCGGCGGGTTGGCAACCCGCCTCCCGGCCGGTACAAGCAGCCGCCAAACGCCGATTGACAATCGGCGGCAGGGTACCATCCTGCCCCACAGACCTGACAACCCCGCATGGATCTTTCCACTCCGTTGGCTTATGTAAAAGGCATCGGGCCGGCCCGCGCGGCCATGCTCGAAGCCAAAGGACTTACCGCCGTCGAAGACCTGCTCGGCTACGTTCCGTTTCGCTACGAAGACCGCAGCAACGTCAAGACCATCGCGCAGCTTGCGCCGGGCGAAATGGCCACGGTGATGGCGGAAGTGGTTTCCTCCATGGCCTCGGGATTTAGGCGCCGCAAACTGGGGCTGTTCGAGGCGCGCTTTTCCGATGCTTCGCGCGCCATCCTGGTGGGCAAGTGGTTCCACGGCGATTATCTGGCCAAAGTGCTGAGCGACGGGCTGCGGGTGGCGCTGTTCGGCAAGGTGGAATTCGACAGCTACACCGGAGAGCTGCAGATGCTGCATCCGGAATTCGAGATCCTCTCCGAAGACGGCGAAGGGGGGGAAGCCGGCGAATCCGCGCTGCACGTGGGCCGCGTGGTGCCTATCTATGAAGCTACCGGCAAGCTCACCACGCGCGCCCTGCGCACGCTGATCGACCGCGTGCTGGCGGAACTGGCTCCGCTGGACGATCCGCTGCCGCGCTTTCTGCTGGAGCGGCTCGGAATGCCCGACCGCTGGACGGCCATCCGCCAGACCCACTTCCCGCCGGTCGACAGCGACCTCCGCCTGCTCAACACCTTTCGCACACAGGCGCAGTTTCGCCTGATCTTCGAAGAGTTCTTCTGGCTGGAATGCGGGGTGGCGCTGAAACGGGCCAAGGCGCGCACGCTGCCGGGGATTGCCTTCGCGCTGGACGATCGGGTCCGAGAACGAATTAAGACCATGCTGCCGTTCAAGCCGACCGGGGCGCAACGGCGGGTGATCCAGGAAATCGCCAACGACATGAAGCAGCCGAGGCCGATGAACCGGCTGCTACAGGGCGACGTGGGCAGCGGCAAAACCATCGTGGCGGCGGAAGCGGCGGTGATCGCCATCGAAAACGGCTACCAGGTGGCGGTGCTGGCGCCCACCGAGATCCTGGCCGCGCAGCACGCCGTCTACTTCAAGCAAATTTTGTCCAAGCTGGGCTACGTCACGCTGCTGCTCACCGGCTCCTTCACGGGCCGCGAGAAGACGCAGCTCAAGAAACTGCTGGCCGAAGGGCTGGCGCACGTAGCGGTGGGCACCCACGCGCTGCTCCAAAAAGACGTGGAGTTTCACAAGCTGGGACTGGCCATCATCGACGAACAGCATCGCTTCGGCGTGCTGCAGCGGCTAGGGATGGTGCAAAAAGGCGTGCACCCGGACGTGCTGGTGATGACGGCGACGCCGATTCCGCGCACGCTATCGATGACGCTGTACGGCGACCTGGACGTTTCGGTGATCGACGAGCTGCCTCCCGGGCGCAAACCGATTATTACCAGGCACGCCACCGCCGACACCGTGGAGCAGGTCTATAGTTTTTTGAAACGGCAGGTCGCGGAGGGCCGCCAGGCTTACGTGGTATATCCGGTGATCGAGGAATCCGAAAGCCAGGCCATGAAAGCGGCGCAACAAATGTACGAGCATCTTTCGCGGGTGGTGTTCCCGGACCTTGCCATCGGGCTGATGCACGGCCGGCTAGGCGGCGACGAAAAGGAAGCCGTTATGCAGCAGTTCAAGCAGGGACATACTCAGGTTCTGGTTTCCACCACGGTGATCGAGGTGGGCATGGATGTGCCCAACGCTTCGGTGATGGTGGTGGAGCAGGCGGAACGCTTCGGGCTGGCGCAACTGCACCAGTTGCGCGGGCGGGTGGGCCGGGGAGCGGCGCAAAGCTACTGCATCCTGGTGACCGAGAAAATGAACGACGCCGCGCGCGAGCGCATCCGCACGCTGGTGGATTCCACCGACGGCTTTTATATCGCGGAGATGGATTTGAAACTTCGCGGGCCGGGCGAATTCTTCGGCACCAAGCAATCCGGCCTGCCGTCGCTGAGGGTGGCCAATCTCCTGCGGGACACCGAAATTCTGGAAATCGCGCGGAGGGAAGCGGTGAGCTTCGTGGGTGGCACGCCCGGCGAGGAACTGCGCGCCGCGGTGGCATACATCCGCGATCACTGGCAGCGCCGCTACGGGCTGGTGATGGTGGGCTGATGCGGGTGATTGCGGGAGAGTTTCGCTCGCGCCGGCTGAAGAGCCTTCCCGGCAACGATACGCGGCCCACGCCCGGCCGGCTGCGCGAAACGCTGTTCAACATTCTGGCCCCGCGCATCGAAGGCGCGATCTTTCTGGACGCTTACGCGGGCACCGGCGCGGTGGGAATCGAAGCTCTGAGCCGGGGCGCGGCGCACGTCTACCTGCTGGAGCGCAGCCGCGCAGCGCTCGAAACGATCCGCGAGAACCTGGCTGCGCTCGAACTGGAATCGCGCGCCACCGTGGTGGCCGGGCCGGTGCTGCTGACGCTCGAGCGCTGCCAGGCCGATATCGTTTTCCTCGACCCGCCCTATAGCCAGGAGCGGGAGTACGCCGAGATGTTGGAGCGGCTCGGCGAAGCGCCGCCGTTCCTCGTCGTCGCGCAGCATTCGGTGCGGTTCAAACTGGCGGGAAGCTACGGCGCTCTAACGCTTGCGCGAGTGGTCAAACAGGGAGACAATGCATTGAGCTTTTACGCGCCGGGTAGCCATCAATAATGATAGCGAGCCTGGAGGCTGGCCGGATTCCGGCGCAAGCTGGCGTAGGCGGTTTCCGCGGCCATCGGCCGTGCCTCAACTATACTGGACAGAACTCCCGTACGGCGGCGAGGAGGAACGGAGCGCCGCGACCCTGATGCACGATTTCATGCAGGACAGACGACAAAAAGCGATCGTCTGCCCCACACAAGCCTTACATCAGCGTCTGAGCGAAGCGCAGAGCCCATCGGTGCTGGGTGGCCGCGTCCGCTATCTCGTCCTGCCGGAATTCCACCTGGAGGTGAGGCAGTTTCCGGCGCAGGGCATGGAAAGGAATACTGTAGTCCACCTCCGGATCGAGATCGTACGGTTGATTGTCTCCCACAGCTATGTCGCCAGGCCGGCGCAGGGCAGCCAGCACAGCGTTGGCAAGGCTGCGGTCGAGATAGCTGGACAGAGCGATTTGCCAGGGTCTTGGTTTGGCGGCGAGAGAAGCCGTCATGGAATGAACGGACACCGCGATAGATTGCACGCCTCTCGCCTCTCGTCCCAGCAAGACGGATTCGACCGCGTCGTGATACGGGTGAAACCAGCGTTCGATGCGGGCCGCTCTGGCTGCCTTGCCTAGATGCAGGTTGCCAGGGATCACCGTCCCGGCGCTCAGCGCAGGTATGAGGTCCGAAGCGTCGAGATGGCGGTTGCAGTCGATCACAAGGCGAGAAGTGTTGCAGAGTATCGCCGGGGCATCGAAGATCTCCGATAGTGCCTCGGTGACGCCCGCCGCGCCGATATCCCAGGCGATGTGCCGCGCGAGTTCAGACGCCGGCAAACCGAGGTCGTGAAGCTCCGCCGGAATGTAATTACTAGCGTGATCGCAGAAAAGGACGAAGCGACCGGACCCCTGAGGGCGAAGGATTCGAGACGCCGTCATGTCGTCGTCAACCTGCAGCTTCGGTAACGGTCACGGTGACGTCCATCCCGAGGAAGACTCCCGGGGGACCTTCGTAGGTGCCCCACAAGGGCAGCACCTGCTCGGGTGCCCACGCAACCGCGACGCGGATCAGATTACGGTTGCCGATGATGCTGTTGGTAGGGTCGAAGTCAATCCAGCCGGCGCCGGGCAGATAGGCCTGCATCCAGGCATGTGTGGCTCCGCCACCTGCGAGGCCAGAACTGTTGGGCACGAAGACATAGCCACTGACAAACCGCGCCGCGATACCCAGCGACCTGGCAGCTTCCATCATCAGGACCGCGAAATCCCGGCAACTGCCCCGCCGTGTCCGCAGCGTCTCCTCGGGAGTCTGCACGCCTTTCTCGCTGCGGCGGGCGTAGCTGAACTCTTGGCGAATGCCGCAGGTCATGGTCCGCAGTATTTTCATGGTGTCGGTAGTATCCGATGGATCCAGAAACTGCAATGCCCATGTGGAAACGCTCTCGCCCGGGTAGTGGTGGGCCAGAGCGCGCGCGAGATTGGGAAAGTCCTCATCGGAATAGCGAAAAGGATACGTACGCGCATACTCTTCGAGCGGATACTCCAGCATGGTGTTCTCGAAATGCTCCAGCGTCACGGTGCTTTCGAAGCGGAGCTCGGACGTGGTCCCCTCAAAAATGGCAACGGCAACGGAGTTATCGAACGGATCGTGTAGCCAGCGCAACTGAGCGGGTTGCGGCGCGATGAGCAGGTTGGTTCGGATCAGCCGTAGGTCGTGACTCGCGCGCGGACGGAACATCATGCGATGTTCGCCCAGCCCGACGGGCGCCCGGTAACGGTAGACGGTGGAGTGGTAAACCGTTAGAAAAGACATCAGTCGGCTGTTCCGGGAATCTCATCGGTCCAGACCCTGAAACTCTCCAACGTGTTGGGTCCGAACGTCGTGGCGATCGCGACATCGGACGCATCGCGGCCCCGCGCCATCAGGACGCGGCTCATGCGCGGCATATTGTTGCGCGGGTCGAATATGTGCCAGCGGCCGCCGATCCAGGCCTCGAACCACGCCGCGAAATCGCCCGGGGGGAAAGGAGGCAGCGTTCCGACATCGCCCAGGTAGCCGGTGCAGTATCGCGTCGGAATGTTCATGCAGCGGCAAAAGGCGATGGCCAGATGTGCGTAGTCCCGGCAAACGCCGGTTCGTTCGTCGAAAGCCTGCGCGGCGCTGCGGGTCGCGCGGGCGTTTTGGTAGTTGAAGGCAATATGGCTATGAACGTAATCGCAAATGGCCTGCACGCGCGGGTAGCCTGGAATCGTGCCGCCGAAGAGTTGCCAAGCCGTCTGAGACAGCAAATCGGTCTCGCAATAGCGGCTGCCCAACAGGAACACGAGGGTTTCTTCGGGCAGATCCTGCACGGAATCCTGCCCCGCGGCGGACACAACCTCATCTGGTTGGCCGCTATCTCTAATTACCCCGTCGGCCGCAAGGCGGAGGCGGCCCGCAGGCGCAAGGACGCGGTGGCACCGGTTTCCGAAGGCGTCGCGATAGCCGCTAATCGGGATGGCTGGCTCGGCGGTGAGACGATCCGGAACGACGATGTCGGAAGCGCGTGAATCGTGTACGTTCACAACGAGGATGATCGGCGTGGGTTGTGGAAAGCTATATATCAGTTCGTAACCGATCCGGAGCTGCATTGGCAAGAAACCTCAATCCATGGCGCGACGGCCGCGAGTTCAGCTGAATCGATCGGGAGCGTGCACGCGTAGGGCCATTCCGTGCTTTCGGCCCCGCCGCGATGCCAACATCGTTAATGTTAATGATACCAGGACAAACCACCTTGACGAAGTTTCAGGGTTGACTCATGCAAGATGGGCCTGGGGGAAGTTCACTCAGACCCGGCAAGTCAGCTCAGGCTCCAACAATTCGAGCCGGGCTGCACGGCCAGGCATCCGCGGTTTCCGTTCACGCTGGATCTCCAGCGACCGGTGCGGCTAACCAAGCGATATCCGTAAGCGGGCGCCGGTGCGCGAGACTGCCGCTTGTCCCAACTCCAACAGAGGTTGCGCGCCGGCGACCAGCCGGACTGCAAATGGGCGAAAGTCAGCGAGGCTCTCGGCGCGAGGGGCTATACTAACCATTAGGCATTTGTCTCCGGCCTATTCCATGTCGAACGGTTCCCGGTTCAGACGACCCCGTGGAATATGTCGATGCCCGCTAAGTCCGCCGATCGCCCGATGCCGGCGCCCTTCTGCGATTATGAGATCGGCGAGGCCTATGACGAAATGTTCCGCGCCAGCGGACGCCCCCGGACGCATTACCGGAACCTCCCTACTCAACTTCTGAATCTTCCACCCGAAGGGACCGACATGGTCCGCCTCCCCGACGGCAGGTTCGTGGCGCTTCTTTGCACGCTTGGTTCCCTTGCCGCCGAGCGCCGGTGCACCATTTTCTTCAGAACGACCGGCAAGCCGAAAAGTCGCACGCGCAGCAGCAACAACAATAGCCGGCTGCATCAGCTGCATCAAAGGATACATGGCCATTCACGTTGCACTACATCATGAGACCCTCTACCGGTACGACCGGCGGATATCTCTCGGACCTCAAGTAATCAGGCTGCGCCCCGCCCCGCACTGCCGCACGCCAATCCTCTCATATTCGTTGAGAGTTCTTCCCAAGAACCACTTCATCAACTGGCAACAGGACCCGCAAGGCAACTATCTCGCACGGCTGGTCTTCCCAGAGCCGACCACGGAGCTATTCGTGGAGGTCGATCTGGTTGCCGAAATGGCGGTATACAATCCGTTTGACTTCTTCCTGGAGCCCCACGCGGAACAATACCCCTTTCACTACGAACCCTCGGCCGCCCGCGAGTTGCGCCCGTTTCGCGAAACCGAGCCGGCCGGGCCCATGCTTTCGGCATTTCTCGCTCGAGTGCCGCGCGGGATCACTCGCACGATGGATTTTCTGGTTAGCCTCAATCAACTGGTGCAAAACGAAATCGGCTACGTCATCCGCATGGAGGCGGGAGTGCAGACTAGCGAGGAGACCCTCACTCTGCGAACCGGCTCATGCCGCGACTCAGCCTGGCTGCTGGTCCAGATTATGCGCCACCTCGGACTCGCGGCGCGCTTCGTTTCCGGTTATCTGATTCAACTCGTGGCGGACGTGAAGCCGCTGGAAGGACCGGCCGGACCCAGCGCCGATTTCACGGACCTGCATGCGTGGACCGAAGCGTATCTTCCAGGCGCCGGCTGGGTCGGATTCGATCCCACGTCCGGCCTGCTGGCAGGCGAGGGGCACATCCCGCTCGCCTGCACTCCGGACGCCAGCAGCGCGGCGCCCATCTCCGGCCTGCTCGCGCCCTGCAAGACGGAATTCCATCACAAGATGACGGTGCAGCGAATTTACGAATCCCCCCGCGTCACCAAACCATATACCGACAGACAGTGGCAGGCAATCGAAAAACTCGGCCATCAGGTGGACGCCGATCTGCGTTCCGGAGACGTGCGGCTCACCATGGGTGGCGAGCCGACTTTCGTTTCTCTCGACGACGCTGACGGAGCCGAATGGACTACCGCCGCGCTGGGGCCGGTGAAACGCCAGCGTGCGGCGGAGTTGCTCGGCAGGTTGCGCCAACGTTTTGCACCCCACGGATTGCTGCATTTCGGACAGGGGAAGTGGTATCCTGGCGAGCCGCTGCCGCGTTGGGCATTCGGTTGTTACTGGCGCAAGGACGGGGTTCCCCTCTGGGAGGATGCCAGCCTCATCGCCGAGGACGGCAAGGATTACGGTTACACGGCGGAGCACGCACGGCGGTTTCTTGAAGCCCTCACGCGACGACTCCAAGTAGACGCCGCATTCACCATTGCCGCATACGAGGACGTCTTCTATTATCTGTGGAAGGAACGCAAGCTGCCGATCAATGTCGATCCGCTTGATCCCAAGCTTGAAGATCCGATCGAGCGCGGCCGTCTGGCGCGCATTTTCGAACAGGGCCTGGGAAAGGCGATCGGCTACGTCCTCCCGTTGCGCCGTCGCCCGACCCGTTCGGGCACGCCGGGCTGGACCAGCCAGCCCTGGTTTCTCCCAACGAAAGAAATGTTTCTCATCCCAGGCGATTCGGCGATCGGATACCGTTTGCCGCTCGAATCACTTCCCTGGACCAAGCCGGAAGATGTGCTTTATTCCTATGACGGGGATCCATTTGCAACGCGTGCGCGCCTTCCGGCAAGGCAGGAGCGCAAGAGTTACCTTTTCGACTCGCCCTATGTTCCGGACCAACGCGTGCCGGACGCGGACAAAGCCGAACCTCCGGAGAAGGGCAAATCGGCGGCCTGGGTCGCGCGCCCGGCCCTCTGCGTCGAACCGCGCCAGGGCAAGCTGTTCGTCTTCATGCCGCCGGTCGAGCACCTCAACGACTACCTCGATCTGACGGCCGCTATCGAAGACACGGCCGCATATCTCAAGATGCCTGTGCTGCTGGAAGGTTACGCGCCCCCTTCCGACCCCCGGATCGCAGTGCTGAGAGTGACGCCCGATCCCGGCGTCATCGAAGTCAACATCCATCCGGCGGCATCCTGGGACGAGCTTTCGGCAAACACTACCGCGCTTTACGAACTCGCGCGCCAAAGCCGTTTGGGCACCGAGAAATTCATGTTGGACGGACAACACTCCGGCACCGGCGGCGGCAACCACGTGGTAATCGGCGGCCCAACTCCGGAGGACAGTCCCTTCCTGCGGCGCCCCGATCTGTTGCGAAGCCTGATCGGATACTGGCACAATCACCCATCTCTGTCTTACCTGCTCTCGGGATTGTTCATCGGTCCGACCAGCCAACATCCCCGTGTGGACGAGGCGCGCACGGATGCCATCTACGAGTTGGAGATCGCCTTCGACCAGGTGCCGGACAAGGATTCTCCCGCGAGCCCTCTATGGTTGCCCGACCGGGTGTTCCGGCACCTTCTGACCGATCTGGCGGGCAACACCCATCGCGCCGAGTTCTGCATCGACAAGCTCTACTCGCCCGACTCGTCCGGATCGCGGCTCGGCCTGGTGGAGCTGCGCGCGTTCGAGATGCCTCCGCACGCGCAAATGAGTCTCACGCAACAATTGCTGGTGCGGGCGCTGACGGCGCATTTTTGGGAGAGTCCGTACCGCCGAAAACTCGTTTGGTGGGGAACCCAGCTGCACGACCGCTTTATGCTGCCTCACTTTGTTCAACTGGACTGGGAGGACGTCATGGCGGACCTGCGCGAAGCCGGGTTCGAGTTCCAGACAGAGTGGTTCGCCCCGCATTTCGAGTTTCGCTTTCCGCAGATCGGTTCGGTGACCAGCCGCGGCATTCGGCTGGAGCTGCGGCACGCGCTAGAACCGTGGCATGTGCTAGGCGAGGAGGCCTCCGGCAGCGGGACAGTCCGCAACGTGGACTCATCTGTCGAGCGGCTACAGGTAAAAGTGGCCGGAATGACCGGCGAGCGCTTCGTGGTGGCGTGCAACGGCCGCCGGGTGCCGCTGCGCTCCACGGGCGAAAGCGGCGAATTTGTGGCGGGGGTGCGTTATCGCGCATGGCAGCCGCCGTCGTGCCTCCACCCAAACATCCCGGTGCACACGCCCCTGGTGTTCGACATCGTGGACACGTGGTCCGGACGCGCGATCGGGGGCTGCACGTATCATGTGACGCATCCGGGCGGACGGGCCAATAAACAGTTCCCCGTCAACGCCCAGGAGGCAGAGAGCCGCCGCCTGGCCCGGTTTCAGGATACCGGCCATACCCCCGGTATGATGGTTGTGCCACCGGAGGAGCGCAATCCCGAATTTCCGTTCACGCTGGATTTGCGGCGTGAGAGATGAACGAAGCGAGCAGTCCCGGCTTTGCGTCCGGGGCGTTTGCGCAACCGCTCAACATCTCCGCTAGAACATGTTCCAAAGGTATTGAGTGTAGACCTCGTGATGGTACTGCACTTCCGGCGCCTTCACAACGGTGCCGAGCGAACGCGGGCAACGGTCCGCGGCAGCCCTTTTCAAATCGGCGTACCGGCCTTTCACATCCTCGCCGAGGAGCTTTGTCGTCCACTCCGATTTATTGAAGTTTTCGATCGCATTGTAAATGTTATCCGGCAGGTAGCGAGGCGCGTTGCGCAGATTCTCGATCTGCGCGATGTCACCCTCGATGCCGGTCTTGAAGATCCCGTACAGCACCATGTATGGATTCGCATCTGGAGCAACGGAGCGAACTTCCACTCGCGCGCTGCGGGAATTTCCGATCGGGATGCGAATCATCGAGCCGCGGTCCGTCGCCGAAGCCTTGAGCTGGTTCGGCGCTTCGAAATGCGGGTCGAGCCGGCGGTAGGCATTGACGCTGGCGTTCATCAACAGACAGAGGTCGTTGCCGTGCGTGAGTATCCGGTCGACGAACTGCCAGGCAAACGGGCTCATGTTTTCCAGGCCCTCCGGAGCCCAGAACAGGTTCTTCCCGTCCTTGGTGATCGACACGTTGGTGTGCATACCGGTGCCATTCACGCCCACGATCGGCTTGGGCAGAAAGCACGCGGTCAGCCCCATTTTCGTGGCAATCTGGCGGCAGATCAATTTGTAAATCTGGATCTGATCGGCGGCCGCCACCACCTCCGCGTAGCCGTAGTTGATCTCGAACTGCGAGGGAGCGACCTCCGGGTGGTCTTTCTCGTTCTGGAAGCCCATAGCCCGTTGGACTTCGGCGGATGCGTCGATAAACAGGCGGAGCGTATCGCCCGGCAGCGAGTGATAGTAACCGCCCGCGCTGACGTACTCGAATTTGCCCGTTTCGTGGTAGCGCCGCTCGGCGTCGGTACCCTTGAAGACGAAACCTTCAATCTCGTTGGCCGCGTTTAGAGTGTAATCATCCTTGCTATAGACCTCGTTGGCATAAGCCTTCAGAACGGCGCGGAGGTCTGCGGGATAGGGGCCCCCATCCTTGTCGATGACCTCCCCGAAGACCATCGCCTTACCCGCGCCGAAAACGTCGGCCGGCCCCCAGTAGAAGGCGGACCAATCGACTCCGAGCCGCAAATCGCTCTCTTTCTGCGCCGCGAAGCCTCGAATCGAAGAGCCGTCGAAGGTCATGTTATCCCAACTCTTGATGAGGAACTTCTTATCGTAATCGAGCATGTGCAGCCGGCCTTCGAGGTCGCTGAACAGCAAGGTCACGGCCTTGATCCGTTTCTCGTCCGTCAGGTACTTGAGGCGCTCCTCCTGAATCTGGTGCATCGGAACGCGGTTCATCCGCTGCTCCTTGGCACGCAGGTTCAGTTCTTCCAATTCGGCATAGGGGAGCCGCAAAAAGTCTTGCAATTCGTTGGTCATTTCTCTCCTTCTGTTTGGGGTTTCCAGGGACCTTTTTCGATCGGAAGTCTACGGGGACCGTGACGCTGTTTCGCGGACAAACTGGGGCCGCCGGATGGAAAGTTCCATTCCGTCTCGATTTCGATTTCTATATTGTCGACGCAACACGCCGTGTTGGCAATGGTTTCGCCGATAGATTCTGTTAATGGGGGGTAAATGGCCCTGCCTTGGCCAGGCCATCCGGGCTCCGAGAACGGCCAATCGCTCGAATTTGGCCGACGTCCGCTTGCGCAGAGCCCTGGCGGAATCTAGTGCACGCGTAGGCGACCTCCAGACCGCGGCGCACCGAATGGTCCCGCTAGGCTGGTGCCCACCCGACGGTAAACTTGTGATGCCTGTGGTGTTGGGAGTCAACGATCTCGCGCCGCCTCCTAGTCGCACCCGCGGAAGGTAGTTCCCCGCGCGGCAAGGCAGCAAGGCCGACCAACGCTTCCTTTCGGAGTCGAGGATCTCTGCCAGGAGTCCGCTGTAAGTATTTTCCAGTGTAAGGAATTAGATGGAGCTGGCGGAGGGGCTTGAACCCCCGACCCTCTGATTACAAATCGTTAATGCACTAATAATCAACAACTTAGCACTGGGCACACCCGTTGCTTACGATTCCCAAATGTTGCTAGTTTTCATGGACTTCGGCGACGTCTCAGGCGTACCGCTCGCAACGGTGGGCAAGGCTCGCATGCAGGGAGTGGGCACAGAATTGGGCACAGTTGCGCTGGGGACGGGCATACCCCTTTTGGGCTTACTGGAGCGCACTGGTCGAAGCGCGCGGCGCAGCCGGGAAAAAAAGCGGGCGCTCCCTTGCCTGGGGTTACGGGGCCGTAGAACGTGCGGCTCACGCCCAGACGGTCTGGTGAGCTAAACTGGAATCGAGATGCCACAGCGAACCTACAACGCGGCAACCGGAGCCGATCAGGTGCGACTTCCGGCGGGTCTTGTCCTCAAACCGCCAGTCACCCTGGAAGATCTGAGGACCGATACCGAATATGACCCGGAAGGGGCCGAGGAATTCGTGGCGCTGATCCGGGCGCTTCGCAAGGAAAGCTCTCGGCCTGTCGCGCTTTGATGAACTCCACAACGCCGGTAGTGGTGGATACCGATGTCGTTTCTTTTCTGTTCAAGGCTCATTCCCTTGCTCCCGCCTATCAAGCCATTCTTGCCGGCAGGTCGTTGGCCGTTTCGCTAATCACGCTGGCCGAAGTCGAGTACGGCATGGAGGCAAAGAACTGGGGCGCCAGCCGGCGCGATCTCATGCACCGCTTTCTCGCACGCTTTACACCGCTGCTACCGGACACCGAAACCGCCCGCGCATGGGCGCGGATCAAGCGCGGTTGTGAGAAAAAGGGCAGACCAATCTCATTTGCCGATGCCTGGATCGCGGCCGCAGCCGTACAGTTGAATATTCCACTCGTCACTCATAACGCGAGCGATTACGTTGCCGTAGAGAACTTGGTCCTTCTCACGGCCGCGACAACCGCCTGACAGCGGCCTCAGCCCTTCGCCACATCACCGATTCCTGGCGCTTACAGGCCCTTGGCGCGCGGGGCACGCCTGGATAGGCTTCGCCGCCTCGCTCGTTAGCTCAGGGTGTTGAAGTCGTCCACCATTGCTCAGGTCGCGCAAGCTGCGGGCCAGCCGGTCAAGCTTCCACACTATCAGTGTGTCGCCGTCCTGCAACGCCTTAAGGCAACGGAGCACGGAAGGGCGCTTGGTCGTGGCTCCGCTGCGTTCGTCCTTGAAAATCTTGTCCGGTTTGCACCCGGCCCGCTGCAGCGCCTTCAATTGCATGTCGGCGTTCTGGTCAATCGTCGATATCCGGGCGTAGCCGTATTTCATGCGCCGATTATGAACCATCAAACCTGAAACATTCAACCCCGCTGTTTGCAGGGGTTCGCGCCGTGTTTCAGGTTCTACCCTTTGCGATACACGGCGGGAGGAAGTGAAGGGCCGCGTCGTGTTACATTCCGGGTCATGAAAGAGCCATACTTCATCGGTTGGTACCGCCAGCACCCAATCCGAATATACCTGGACGATGACCCGACTCCATGGCGGGTCGCGTTTGAACCTCGCCCGGGTATCGATGCCTCGGGCAACCCGGTGGAGATCCGGTTTCCCGAAGCCAGGGAGCGCAATGCGGATGCCGCGAAGCACACTGCCGCGGCGCTGGCGCAGAAATACCTGAGGGACCTGTTGCCAGTCGAAGAGATTAAGTGGCGGACTTTGCGCGATGCCTAAAACGGAGGCAGCTCGGAATCAGCGATCATAGCCGACGACTTCGCAAAATTCCGGCGTTGGGTCCGGTTGGTCGGAAGTGCATGGGTTTGGAGGATACTTAACTTAACTATCGGGTTTTAAAACTGTTCGTGTCCTGAAGCACGGGGCTGCTGGAGGAGCCTCGGAGCCGCTGCCCCGCCTGGGATCGTGTGGCAAAGGAAAGGTGCCGATGGGGTCAAGAGACGACGACTTCTGGTACGAGTGTGTCGAGTTGGTAGATCCAGATGTGCTGGAGGAGATGGCGTGGGCCGACTCGAAGGCGATTGTACCGCCCGACGACGTTGACTCGCCACAATGCCTCCGTTGTACGAATTGCGGTGCAAGATTTGGCGCACTCCACGACATAGAGGTCCATGTGATGGTGGAGAGGATGAATAATGGCTTCCACACCCCCTGTATCGTTCCCATCGAAACCGCACTTGATGATTGGCTGGAAGACCCGGACTTCTGGGAGTGGTGGATCGAGGCGGCGCAGACCCTCTACAGGAAACACAGAAAGCAACCCGAAGACGATTGTCTCCAAGAGGAAGAGTGATTTTCCCAAAGTGCTATACCATCTTGTTGGACGTTGGACAGGCGGGGGGCTCGGGTCCTTCTCGATGCGCCCCCAAATGGCCGCGGTGGTGGCGCACCCGGCCCGCAAGCTGTGCCCGGCGTACTTGGCAGGGCCCAGCCACGCGCGTTGCGCCAGTTTCTTCACGACGGGCGCAACGTCGATACCGCTCAACCGGCCCGGCTGTAGCTTCCCGTGGCGATTGATGGAGCGGAACAGCGGCCCGCTGGTGATCGCCGCCTGTTCTTCCAACATTCGACAATTCGAACCGTGCATGTCTCGGGGCTCGAATCGGTGCGAAAAAACGAAAAAATCAGCAAGATGATGACGAAACTCGCCCGGCCCGCACTCCACTGTGCGACGAGGTGTTAAGCTCTAAGCTCGCGTTGCCCTCGCATATAACGGTAAGACCATGGTGCCGAGCACTCTCAACACTCACCCCGGGAAACGACAAGCGAGCGAAGCAGAACAGCAGTTGGTTCACATGGCCCTGCAAATCGCGGCGGACACGACCCGCGATTACTCGGCATTGATGCCCGAGCGACAGTGCCGTCCGTTGCCCTTCTTCGGCCCAATCGAACGTGCCAAAGTCATTACCTTCGGTCTGAACCCTTCCACAGGCGAGTTCACCAAACAACGGAGTTGGTCTGGAGTTACCGACGCTGCACTTGCAGAAGAGCTTGTTAATTACTGGACCAACTCTAGGCGTGCCCCGCATGAGTGGTTCCAGCCTTGGGAGACGGTTCTCTCAGAACTCGGGGTGTCCTACACTTCGGATGCCGCACATATTGATCTGTCGCCCCGCGCGACGAACTGTCGAAAGGGGGAGTTGAGGTCGCTGTTTGTCAAGATGCTGCAAACCGATGCCAGCATATGGATAGAAGCACTGCGCAGGGCTCCGAAGTGCAAACTAATCCTCGCGGCAGGGTCGGCGACGAACGCTTCTAAAAGTGGTTACATAAACGAGTTCATCTCCGAAAAGCTATCGGATACCGGGGTCCGATTAGGAGGCCCTTGGTCTCGAAAAAAGGGTGCCGGGCAAACGGCTTCTCAGACCATCTGCCTTCCCGAAGGTCGGGAGATTCCGTTCTTCTTTTGCTCCACTGGCCCGTCAAAGAATGGAACAGTGCTTATCGAAGCCTGCCGGGTGAACATAGCCGCTTTAAAGAAACACCTTAACGATCAGCCGGCAGCGTCAAACGTGGCCCCGGCATCGTCTGAAAGCCCACCGTAGTAGCCGCCGCTATGACCTCCAGCGGCAGCAGTTAACGTCACGCGAGCCAAAACATGGGAGACACATTCCACTTCACTCAAACTGTTTTTTTGGGGGTAGATGACGAAGCATCCAAGGAAGCCTTGTGGGCACTCTTTGACGCCCTCGCGTTTAAACTCATGCTCAGAACGCAAGTTCAAGGCGGGCTTCAAGGGGACGAAGGAGAGGACTTCTGGAGAGAATTGATCGTGAAGCACCCGAAGATACTTCTGGTAACCGCAGTCACCACGGACAAGGCGCAGACTGGATTATTCATTTCGTCGGATGCGATCGATCAGTATTTCGAAAACCTTCGAACGCTAGGTCCCGACGCGGATACCGACTTTCTGTTGCGTTTCCTAATCGACCACCCTCATGTGCCGGTACTCCAAGCAACTGCCATGTTTCTGGCCGTGAGGATAATCATAGACATGGGCAAGGAAAAGGAAGACCCGTCTATTCCCTTCCCCTCATTCTACGTATACATCCGGCAACCACCTCCACTCGATCAAGTGGTGCCAAGAGAGCTTTTCTGAATCGGCGTGAGCGCCGATAAGCGGTCCATCATGAATCAGACCGGGCACAGGTCGGTCCAGATGGTACGGCAATACATCCCGGTGGGAAGTTTGTTCCGGGACAACAGCGCCGGAAAGTTGGGCCTGTAGCTACTGGCGCGACGTGCTCTTTCATATCCACTATTTCGCCGTTCGCCGTCCGGTGTCGCTGGAATCATGGGTCCTCCAACGGTAGGCCGTGGGCGACGCCCTCAGTGACAGCCGTTTTCAGTTTCGCGGAATGTTTCAGAATATTTCACCGATCTATTCGGCGGACTACGCCCTTTCAGAATGTTTCAGTTGTTTGCCCCCGTGTCAACCTCCAGCCGGGCAGCAAACGCTGCAAGCACCGGTAGTGGAACATAAAGGAAACGTGACACTTTTGACGGCGGATTGGAGCCTAAGTGCTGCATCGTGAGCCACTTTCAGCGTGCAACGGTTCAACCGGTTTTGTTGCACATTGTGCAACGGCGTCCGCGTGTCATAGGAGTGCCATCCCAGGACCTACAGGGTTGGCCATGGTGGGCAATTCCCGGGCCGTCATGGTGGGCCGTGGCAAGGAGAGGCTAAAGGCTCGGGAGTTCCGGATTTGGCTTTGGCGGCGCGGAAGTGCGGTCTACGATGTCACGGAGGTGACCTGCGACGGCCTACCGGGTAGGGTGCACGGATTTGAATTGCGCCGACACCAGGGAGGCAAACATGCTAACTCTTCTCACGGAACATGATGTTTCAAAACAGCTCCGCGTGAGCCTCGGGTCGCTGCGGAGATGGCGTATGATCCGCCAGGGTCCGCCTTTCTTCAAAGTCGGTCCGCTGGTCCGCTACCGGGCGGAGGATGTCGAAGCCTGGCTTTCAGCCCAACCCACGGGCGGCGCCCAGTTGAGTTCGCTACTCTGAATTGGCCCCTTTCGATGCTCTGATCTGGCCCCACCTGTAAACCATAAACCGTGTATCTTGTTTTGGGCCTCCGGGCCCAGAAGGACGGACGGTTTTGGAGAACAGG
>Ga0182014_10000248_pt1 | contig 68883 bp, 69 predicted proteins | sample 612S2DmetaG_FD_120489 | JGI IMG/M metagenome (GOLD analysis project Ga0182014, IMG submission 120489) | Permafrost microbial communities from Stordalen Mire, Sweden - 612S2D metaG | ecosystem: Environmental > Terrestrial > Soil > Wetlands > Permafrost | place: Sweden: Stordalen | collected...
GCCGGCACGCATACACTTTTGAGTAGGAACCTGCGGAGATGCGATGGGTTGAACCAGCCAAAGGTTGCAGACTTCAGGAAGATAGGCACCACGGTCTACACCGGAGGTGTGTCTGGAAAGGCCGGAGACGTTCCAATGCAGATCAGGGACATCATGAGGAAGCTGCAGGCGACCCTGGAGGAGGCTGGGGCAGGCCTCGATACGGTCGTGAAGGCGACGGTGTACCTCGCGTACATGCCGGACTGCGAGCAGTACCTCAACCCGATCTGGAACGAGTTCTTCGGAGCAAACCCACCTGCAAGGACGGTCATCCAGACCGGCCTGGAGAACGGAATCTTCGTCAAGATCGAGCTGGTCGCGGAAGGCAGAGCCTAGAACCCACAACCGACGGTCCCAACGGGCCGACGACCCGAAGCCTGACGGAAGGGCGGACAGACGAGTGGTTCGATTAATAACTGGAAGGTTGTTAGAGTCTGCTTCATGGGCGAGCCCGCGCGGGACGCGACCCGCTGGAGGAGGGAGCTGCTCCACGACATCACCCGAGTGGACCTGTCGCGCCTTGACAACCTGACCGGCCTCAGGGCCGCAGCCTTCGTAATCACCCCCGCGCTAGTCGGCGTGGCGACAGGCTTCCTCTTTCAGGGACTCTTCGCGACCATAGGGGCTAACTTCCTGACGAGCACAGAGGGGGGCGGTCCAAACGCCACCCGGCTGAAGATACTCGCCGCAGCATGCCTGATCGAGCCATCGGCGTTCGCCCTCGGGACCCTCACAGGTTCCACCGGGCTCCTCGCAATCCCCGTTGTCGGGCTCGGAGTCTTCGTCTTCCTGATGATGAAGACCTACACATCCTGGGCCCAGGTGGCGATAATCACGTCCCTCGTCTTCGTCGTGGGGGTGGGGCTGCCGGGAGCCTCGGTCTCGGGCGCGACCGAGAGGTTCTGGACTTCCATGGCTGGGGACCTCTGGGCATTCTGCGGGGTCGCTATCCAGCGGTGGGGGCGAACTCCCACCGACGGAGTGATGGGAACCCGGGGGATGACGCACGATCTGCGACACCTCCATCCCTTCTTCAGCGACATGTCAGTGCACTCGGAGGTCTTCCGCCAATCGCTGGTTACCGCGGTGGCCGCGGCCATCGGCCTAGCAATAGGCCTGTCACTGAGCCTTCCTAGGGACATCTGGATCATGATCACGGTGATAATCTCGATAAGGGCCGGCCTCGGACCCACGGTCAATTCCACCGTCACCATCGTCGTTGGGACGGCCGTCGGCGCAGTGATCGCGGCGGTCGTGACTCTGGGGGTTAGTGGTGTCGACGTCCTCATCGTGCTGCTCTTCCTGTTCACCTTCGCGATGAACGCCACCAGGTTCGTGAATCAGGTGCTCTTCCAGGCACTCGTCACCCCGTTCTTGATCATACTTCTGGACATAATCTATCCCGGGGACTGGCGGTTCGCGCTGGTGCGGATCGTCGACGTCGCCATCGGCGGTTGCTTGGCTGTTATCGCGGTCTACCTGCTCTGCCTCGAGCTCAACCGTACTGGCCCAGGGAGACGGCCGCGGGCACCGTCTTGATGGGCCCGCAGTTTCATCGTCCTGGTTATATCTCGGCCCCTCCTCACGCGAGAGGATTGGCCAGCGCCCCCGACGCAGAGGAACTGAAGCCGCAGCGACCTCCTAGGTCCGATGCCAACCTTTACCTTACGGTCGCTGCTCCGATATTCTTCGGCCTGTTCTTCGTAGAGTACCTGCCGCTCTTTGTGGTCGGATATTGGTCGTGGAGCGGCGTGGTCCACAAGATCCTCTCGGGGGCATTCCTGCTCTTGAACCTCGGCATCGCAGAGTACTCGGTCAGGCGTTCGCGCTCCCGCTCGCGGGCCGCTGCCGCGGCTACGACGACGCCTCCCGAAAAATCGGTTTGAAGTCGGATTCTTGGGAGGGGCGACTCCCGCCTTGGGCGGAGGAATGATCTTCCCTCGCCGGAATAACTGGAGGGCTCGGACTGGTCTCAATACGAGGAATCGTGTCCCTCCTTAAGTAGAAGGCGGCTCCCGGAGGAAGACGGATTTGAGCAAGAGAACCACTCGAACCACGGCAACTCAGACTCTTGGCGGGACGCCAGGACTGCCGGAAGGTTCCCGATTCGTCGCCGGCAGGGGGAGGTTCATCGAGGACCTCCGAATCGAGGGGATGCTCCACCTGAAGCTCGTCAGGAGCCCGCACGCGAGGGCCAGAATCACGAAGTTGAGAGGAGGGATAGGCGGTTCGGAGTTCAAGGCTAACCTGACTGCCGTCGGAGAGGGAGCTTGGGGAGGCGGCCCTCCGACTGCGCCGTTCCCCGCGCTCGCCTCAGAATACGTCAGCTACGTGGGCCAGCCCGTCGCCGCAGTCTACGACGCTGACCCGTACAGGGCCGAGGACCTTGTGGAAGAGGTGGAGGTGGACTACGACCCCCTCAGTCCACTGGTAGACCCGGAGCGGGCGTCGTCCTTCGAGCCAATCCACCCCGGCATGAAGACGAACATCGTGAACAGCGTCCAGTCGGGCGCGGATTTCGATATCCCGGCACCCGTCATCCTCGAGGACGAGTTCGTCAACGAGAGGATCTGCCCCAACCCGATGGAGACCAGAGGGCTCGTCGCCCACTATGACGGCTCGAGGCTCACCGTCTGGGCCTCGACCCAGTCCGTCCATTCGTGGAAGGGCGGCATATGCAGCGCCATGAAGCTCCCGCGGGAGTCTGTGAGGGTCAACCAGGTCGACACTGGAGGGGCCTTCGGGTGCAAGAGCGGCTTCTATCCGGAGTATGCGGCCGCCTGTTACGTCTCGATGAAGACTCGTCTCCCCGTAAAGTGGATAGAGACCAGGTCGGAGCACCTCCAGGTCACGGGCCAGGGCAGAGGGGCGAGGGGGAAGGTGAAGCTCTATGCGGACCGGAGCGGTCGCGTCCTCGGGCTGAAGGGGGACTTCCTGATCGACAGCGGCGCCTTCGCCCAGGGCATCGCCGTCTTCGCCCCAAGGTTCATGAGCTCGCAGCTCACCGGTCCTTACGCCATCGAGAGGGCCTTCGTGACCGCCGCGTCGGTCTACACCAACAAGGCACCCTACGGGCCCTATAGGGGACAGGGGAGGCCCGAGGTCGCGTTCTTCTACGAGAGGATGATGGACTTGCTCGCGGACGAGCTGAAGCTCGACCCCGTCGAGGTGAGGATGAGAAACGTGAGCCCGAAACCGTTCGTCTCCCCGCTCGGTCTGAAGATCGATGCGTTCGAGCCTTTCCTGAAGGCGGCCGTGAAAGAGCTCGGCTACGCGAGTCGCGCCGAAGCGAATGTCGGATTCTCCAGCTTCGTGCTCTCGTCGGCCGTGCAGCCGGGCGAGTCCTGCAGGATCGCGATAAAGGGAGGGAGGGTGAAGGTCTGGCTGGGAGGCAGCGAGGGAGGTCAGGACTTCGAGGTCATTCCGAAGGTGATCCTCTCCGAGGAGCTCGGCGTCCCGAAGGAAGCCGTGGAGCTCCAACCGGGGGACACCGACGAGCTCGACCAGGGAATAGGGAGCTGGGGGAGCAGGACCGCGATCGTCGCTACCGGCGCCCTCGTCGAGGCCGCGGCGAGGATAAGGGAGCAGGCGCAGCTGAAGCTGGGCGACCACACCCCTGACGATTTGCTGAAGCACGAGTTCGACGTCACGGTCTTCCACCGCGAGACAGAGCAGGCCAACTCCTTCGGCGCCAACCTCGTGAGGGCATCGCTCGACAGGGAGACAGGGGAGGCAAGGGCGGAGGAGTGCATAGCATACTACGACGCCGGGCGCATCCTCAGTCCGTACATGGTCCAGAGCCAGATCATCGGCGGATCGGCGCAGGGGATCGGCCAGGTCCTCTACGAGACGTCGGCCTACAGCAAGGACGGCCAGCCGCTGGTGGGGGCGCTGGCGGACGCCGGCCCAATCCACTCCGTCTTGATGCCCTCCGTGAAGGTGATCACTGTCGTGCAGCCGGCCTCGCTTCCTCAGAAGGTCAAGGGGGTGGGCGAGGCGCCTACGGTGGGCGTCCCCCCAGCGCTGGTCAGGTCGATAGAGAAGCTCCTCGGGAGGCGGTTGCGGAAGACTCCCCTGGAGCCGGAAGACCTTCGGGCAGAGCCCTGAGCGACGCCGCGGACGGTCGTAAGGGGAGACCAGTCCACGCTGCGAGCTGCCATCTATTAATAGAACAGCGGCTCGCTGGGGGCGATGGCCCCGGTGGGAAAGAAGTTCGGACTTTCAGCGCGCGTGAGCAGCAACAACCCGCCTGCGGTCAAGCGGGTCCTCGAGCGGGTGGTTGGTGAGCGCTGCAAGATAACGTCCGTCGACGGAGAGTTTGAGGTAAAGGGCGAGCTCGAGGGAGAGAGCGCCCGGGACCTGAACCGCAATCTGCTCTCTGAGATGCGCAGGGTCGAGAAGCGAACCAGACTCAGGTCTGAATGGACATCCGGGAAGACCGTAGAGAAGTTCTTCGACTACGTCCCGAAGGGAACCAAGACCGCGCAGACGTAGACGCCGAAGTGCTTGACATGACCACCCAGGCAGCCGACGGGCGCTATCGCGCCATGGTGCTCGCGATCGTGATGACCGGGGTGATGATGAGCGCCATCGACACGACCGCCGTCGTGCTCGGGCTTCCGGTGATGATGCAGGACCTCCACTCTGACATCGTCAGCATGATCTGGGTGATAATGTCCTACCTCCTCGTGATCACGATCTTCGGCACCCAGGTCGGCAGGCTCGGCGACATGTACGGGAGGGCGAGGATGTACAACCTGGGATTCGCCGTCTTCACCTTCGGCTCCCTCCTGTCAGGAATCTCCGCGACAGGACCTGAGCTGATAGCGTGTCGGGTCATCCAGGGCGCCGGCGGGGCCCTGATATCCTCGAACAGCGGGGCGGTGATAGCCGACACTTTTCCCGCGAACGAGCGGGGCAAGGCGTACGGATTCACCGGGGTCGGCTGGTCCGTCGGGGCCATCCTCGGCATACTGGTGGGGGGCGCCTTCGTCACGTTCCTCAACTGGCGGTACATCTTCTTCATCAACCTGCCAATCGGGATAGTGGCCACGGCCGTGGGGTTCTACGTGCTGAAGGAGCGGTCACCGAAGATAAAGGCGAAGATCGACTTCGTCGGGATGGGCCTGCTCGGAGCCGGCCTCTTCCTCGTGCTGCTCGGGCTCACCAACATCACAGGGTCGGGATGGTCGACGATGTACGCGGCCGAGCTGGTCGTCGGGTTCGCCACGGTAGCGGGGTTCGTGCTCTACGAGAACCGCGCGACCTCGCCCATGATCGACTTCGGGCTCCTCCGTCAGCGCGTCCTCACCGCGTCCGTCTTCGCCGCCTTCTTCCAGGCCCTAGCGAGCTTCGCGGTGCTCTTCCTGGTGATAATGTACCTCCAGGGGCCTCGGGGGCTATCACCCTTCAACGCGTCTCTGCTCCTGGTCCCGGGTTACGTCCTGGGCGCCATCATCGCGCCCTTCGCAGGTAGGTCCGCAGACAAGTTCGGCGCCCGGGTGGTGGCGTCGATCGGTCTCACCCTCCAGATCCTCGGCATCTTGGTCTACTCCACTCTCGCGCTCAACTCCTCTCTTGACGTGGTCATCCTAGGATCGGTCGTCTCGGGGGCCGGTTCGAGCTCCTTCTTCCCCGCCAACAACAGTGCGGTCATGGCCAGCGCGCCGCGGAACGCCTACGGCGTAGCCTCGGGCCTGCTCCGGACGTTCTCGAACATCGGGATGGTCAGCAGCTTCGCGATGGCACTCATGATCGCCTCCCTCTCCATCTCCCGCCAGATGGCATTCTCCATCTTCCTGGGCGTCGGCAAGATCTCGGGGACCCTCTCGGCGGCGTTCATCCAGGGGATGCACTCGGCACTCATGGCATCCGTCGCCCTCCTCGCTGTGGCCCTGCTCCTCTCCATATTCCGCGGCAGAGAGGCGCGGACGCGCGCAGAGGGGGCAAAGCCACCGACGGGTCCGCGCAGCTGAGAACCTCCCCGCCTCGGCCAAAGGGCTTTATCCCAAACCTCGCCGAGGTGAAGACCATGCCCAAAAGGGACACGCCGGAAGGCAGGAGGCTCGATTTCTCTAGGACGCTGCGAAAGAAAGGCGTGGGTCTGGCGCTGATCTCGAACCCTCGGCACATCTTCTACCTGACGGGTCTGCCGACCAATATGGACATGTACACGACCCTGAATAAGGGCCAGCGCTCGACCTCGTTCCTGGCCGTGTCCGCCGACGGCGCCAGTTCGTTGTTCCTCGGATCGTCCGAGACAGGGAACCCGTTTACCGGCGAGAAGTTCCCGCTAACCGGAGGGTTCGACGGAGGCATCTCCACCTACCCCGACTACGACCTAGACGTGCGCATGGTCGCCTACGCCCCGGACCTTTGGAAGGAGATCGGCCGATGGCTCGGATTCGCCACGACGGGGAGGCCCGAGAGGATAGGTATAGAGGACTGGAACCTGGCCGCGGGGTACCGGAGCGCCGTCGAGAGGTCGTATCCGACTTCAGCCATAGTCGGAGTCTCCGAGATTCTCATGGAGATGCGACGGAGCAAGGGTAGCGACGAAATCTCGCACCTGAGGGAGGCGACACGCATGATAGACTTCGCTTTCGGCATCGCGAAGGAGAACGTCCGGCCAGGGAGGTCCGAGCTCGATCTATACCGAGAGATGAACTACGCCGCCTTTGAGAAGTTCGGACCCTACGGGTGGGTGACTGGCGACGTGGTTTCGGGCGAGAGATCGCTGGAGGTCGGGGGTCCGGCGACCGCGCGGAAGCTGAGAGAGGGGGACACGGTCGTGCTGGACCTTCAAGCGGCGTCCGGCGGCTACTGGTCCGACCTGGCGAGGACCTTCGTCGTGGGTAAGCCGAGCCCGAAACAGGCGCGGGCGCACGGGACGGTGATAAGAGCAAAGGAGAAGGCCGCGCGGATGCTTATCCCGGGGTCGCGCGCAAAGGGGATACACGAGGCCGTGGACAGGATCCTCACCGAAGAGGGGTACGACAGGATGATACACCACTCGGGTCACGGAATCGGCCTCGACGCACAGGAGAGGCCGTGGATATTCCGCGCCTCGGGAGACACTATCGGCGAGGGCGATGTCTGTGTGATAGAGCCGGGGACGTACAGGAAGGGCATCGGCGGCGTGCGGGTGGAGGACTGCTACCTCGTCACCAAGAACGGCCCGGAGAAGATCTCAAAGTTCCCGGTCGACTTCTGACGGTCATCGCAGCCGTCTGGCGCCCTCACGAGCTTAAGAGGTCCCTCTCCACCCCCTCACGAATGGCTTCCGCCTTGTCATCATGGACACACGGTCTCGTTTGAAACTTTCAGGGCTCGACGTGCCGTTCATGTGTCTGGTGGTGAGCGAACCGTCGGTCAAGGGCTGCCTCAGGGTAATCGACAGGTTCGAACCGGTGGCCCATTCGTTCGAGATCAACCTCCCTCAGCTCGACCCGGCCCTCATCGGCGACATCTTTCATTCGACGCCGAGGCCCTGCATAGCAACCTACCGGAGGTCGGACTTCATGACAGTCTACGGATACACCAAGCTTCCCATGGTCAGCGATAAGTCGAGGGCGGACGCGTTGAAGCGCGCGGTCGCCCTGGGGGCGTCAGCGGCGGATTTCGAACTCGACATGTTCCAGCCGGAGCAGGCGGTGGAAGCTAGGCGCAGAGCCACCGGAGGCCAGGTCCGCGCGGGACCGCGGGGAAGGCCCGTCGAGTTCTCGACGGACCGCGGCGCCGTAAGGATGCAGTCCGATCTCGCATCCGAGATCAGGGACGCGGGGGCGGAAGTGGTCATGTCCTGCCACACCCAGAGCGTCCTCCGAGAGGCCGACGCCCTCGAGCTAGTCCACGCAGTCGCAGGGAGAGGGGGCCAGTTCGCCAAGCTGGTCTCTCAGACGCCGCGAAAGGAGGATGTCTTCGAGCTGCTGGCGTGCGCATTCTCCCTGAATCGGAAAGCCCTGATCCCCTTCACGCTGATGAACGTGGGCCCGGAGTCAGCCTCGCAGCGTCTGCTCTCCGTCCTGGCGGGGTCGTCCTGGGTCTACTGCCGTCCCCCGAGCAGGCACAGCTATCGCGGCCAGCCGACCTTCGAGGACACGAAGTCGTTCATCGAGTCGCTCGGCCTGCGGGAACTCTAAGCGGATCTCGAACGCAGAATTATCTTCGAGAACGGGGCCGACCCAAGCGACTGCTCTGTGAAAGACGCCTGGCCAGTATCCAGTCCCCTGATGTCGAGCCAGCCGCTCGAGGTCTCGAGGAACCCGCCGTCTGCCAGCACCACAGCTCGCCGAAAGTCCTCGTCCGAGTAGGAGAACGACCCGATAAGCTGCTTCTCGAATCTGACGATCTCGTTGCCCGGGAGGCTGGTCGCGTTCTCGTGCAGCCCAATCAGGACGGCCCTTCCACCTCTGCGCACTGCCGCCACCGCCTGCGCCCTCGTCTGGGAGGAACCTACAGCGTCGATGACGCTGTCCACGCCTTCTCCCGAGGACGACGCCTTGACCAGGGCCAGGACATCCTCTGTCTTTGGGTTCATCACTGAGGTGGCGCCCCAGTTCGAGGCCCAGCGGAGGCGGGTCGAGTTAGTGTCCACGACCATGACGCTGGAGGCGCCCTTCGACTTTGCGACCCTCGCGGCCATGAGTCCAATCGTCCCAGCGCCGATGACCATCACCGAATCGCCGGCCTCTATCTGAGCCAGGCTAGCCGCCCTCACTCCGCAGGCGAGCGGTTCCACGAGCGACCCCACCAGCGGGTCCTTGATCTTGAAGCATGCACCGACCGGCACCGCCACGTACTCTGCGTACGACCCTGGGAAGTCTACGCCGATAATCTTCCGGGAGGCGCAGAGCTGGCGAAGTCCCTTCCTGCAGGACCTGCACTGCCCGCACGAGAGAATAGGGTTCACCGCGACGAGCTGGCCATCCCACTCCTTCGGGACGTCCGGACCCTCCTCGACGACAACGCCAGAGAACTCGTGTCCCATTATGAGCGGGGGTCTCCGCAGTTCGTTGTGCCCGAGGAACGCGCCGATCTCGGACCCGCAGATCCCCGAGTCTTCGACCGCCAGAAGCACCTGCCCCGCACCCGGGAGAGGTCTCGGACTTTCCTCGATCTCCATGAGTGACGGGCCTTTCCAGACCAGAGCTTTCATTGCCCTATGGCGCCCCGGTTTGGGGATTTAAGCTGCACCTGAGCTCTGTCGGACGAGGGGTCTAGCTGGACGCGGGCAGAATCGAAGGTGGCAGTGTCAAGGCGAGCCGGGAGGGAGTTGACCAGTCTGCGGGCGGCCCCGTTGTGAAATCAGGAAGATCCCGAGGTCCGCCATCAGGTTCGGGCGGAACTTCACCCGCTTGTCCTTCCTCACGAAGGCTGAGCTCTCGATGGCGAAGCCTCTCATCCGGCAGTAGTCGATGAAGTCCGAGATGGACAGGAAGTGGAGGTTGGGCGTGTCGTACCACTCGTGCGGGAGCGCCGGGGTCACCGGGACCTTGCCTCCGAAGAGGATCTGCATCCTCACCGAGTAGGATGCGAAGTTCGGGATGTTCACGATGATCCGCCTGCCCACCCTCAGAGCCTCCTTCAGTATCTGGTCGGGCTTCCTCACCTGCTGCAGACTCTGGTCGAGGATCAGATAGTCGAACGACCCGTCGGGATACCCTGAGAGGCCGCCCTCGAAGTCCTCCTGGAAGACGCTGAGGCCCTTCTCCACGCACTCGAGCACCGCCTTGGCGTCGATCTCGATGCCCTGGGCGCGCACGCGCTTCTCGGCGGAGAGCGCGGCGAGGAGCGACCCGCCGCCGCAGCCGAGCTCCAGGACGGTCGACTCAGGGTCGACCCAGTCAAGTATGATTCTGTGCTCTAATCTCGTCGGACACTCGCTCCCCTTCGCGTGCTCCGTGGCCGTTCTCGGTGGCCGTCCTCAGGAAGTGCTGGATGAGATGGGTCTCCTCCTCGACCTCCAGTAGGAACGCGTCGTGGCCGTAGGTCGAGTCGATCTCGCAGTAGCTCGCGTCCACCCCGGCCAGCTTGCAGGCCTTCACTATCTCCTTGGACTGGTACGCGGGATAGAGCCAGTCGGACTTGAACGCTATCACGAGGACCCGCGCCCTGAGCCCCCTAAAGACCTCCGCGAGCCGCCGCTCGGCCAGCAGATCGAAGTTGTCCATCGCCTTGGTAATGTAGAGATAGGAGTTCGCGTCGAACCTCTTCACGAAGCTGTCTCCCCTGTACCTCAGGTACCCCTCGACCTCGAAATCGGTCCCGAACTTGCCGGGCTCTCCCTCAGACTTGAGGCGCCGACCGAACTTCTCGGCCATCGACGCGTCGCTCATGTAGGTGATGTGCCCGACCATCCTCGCGACTGCGAGGCCCTTCGACGGGAGAGGACCCCCGTAGTATTCGCCCTCCTTCCAGTTGCTGTCCGCCATGATCGCCTGCCTCCCGACCTCGTCGAAGGCGATCTGCTGAGGGGCGTGCTTCAGCGTCGTCGCTATCGGGATGGCGGCGCGGATCCTGTCGGGATAGGAGACCATCCACTGGAGGACCTGCATCCCCCCCATCGATCCGCCGACCACGGCGAGGAGCTTCTTGATCCCTAGACTCTCGACGAGCCGGCTCTGGGCGTCCACCATGTCCTTGATCGTCAGGACCGGGAGCTCGAGGCCGTAGGGTCTTCCGGTCCTGGGGTTGGTCGAGGCGGGCCCGGTGGACCCCTTGCAGCCCCCGAGCACGTTGGAGCAGATTACGAAATACTTCTCGGTATCAAGGCCCTTGCCCGGCCCTATCATGTCGTCCCACCATCCAGGGGTCTTCTCCCCATCGTGGAGGCCGGCCGCGTGCGCGTCCCCAGAGAGGGCGTGGAGGACGAGGACGGCGTTCGACCGTTCCGGGTTGAGACTACCGTAGGTCTCGTAGGCCAGCGTGACAGGCCCGAGGCTCCTTCCGCACTCGAGCGGCAGCCCCGTGGGTGGCTCTGCGAAGGTGAAGAACCTCGTCTCCACGGGGCCCACGCTGCCGCCGCCGGCTGTCAACTCACATCGTCTCCACGGGGATGGACGCCGAGGCTCCTGGTCGAGTCGCTGCCGGCCTTCTCTCCCGGCTCACTTGACCGCAGCCTTCAGCGCCTGGTCGATGTCTTCCTTGATGTCCTCGAAGTCCTCGATCCCGACCGAGAGCCGGATGTAGTCGGCCGAGACACCGGTCTCCGCCTGTTCTGCGGCGGTGAGCTGCTGGTGCGTCGTCGAGGCCGGGTGTATCACCAGGCTCTTGGAGTCGCCGATGTTGGCGAGGTGGGAGAAGAGCTTCACCGAGTTGATGAACTTCTTCCCGGACTCCAGCCCTCCCTTGATCCCGAAGCCGACCAGGCCCCCGTAGTTGTTTCCAAGGTACTTCGTCGCGAGCTTGTGGCTGGGATGCTCCTCCAGACCTGGGTAGTTCACCCAGCTCACCGAAGGGTGCGCCTGTAGGAACCTGGCGACCTTGAGCGCGTTCTCGGAGTGCTTCCGCTGTCTCAGCGGGAGGGTCTCGAGGCCCTGGAGGAAGAGGAACGAGTTGAACGGGCTCAGTGTCGGCCCGAGGTCCCTCAGGAGCTGGACCCTCGTCTTGATTATGAAGGCCACGTTGCCCAGCCCCGGGAAGTTCCCGAAGACGTCCCAGAACTTCAGCCCGTGGTAGGATGGGTCAGGCTCGGTGAACTCCGGGAACTTGCCGCGGCCGTAGTCGAACTTGCCCCCGTCGACGATTATCCCGCCTATGGAGGTCCCGTGGCCGCCGATGTACTTGGTCGCGGAGGTCACCAGGATGTCGGCACCGTAGTCGATCGGCCTCACGATGCCCACTCCCACGGTGTTGTCGACGACGAATGGGATGGCGGCGTCGTGCGCGACCTTGGCTATGGCCTCGAAGTCGGGCACGTCCAGCTTCGGGTTGCCGATGGTCTCGGCGTATACCGCCCTGGTCTTCGAGTTGATGGCCTTCTTGAACTCGTCCGGCTTGGTCGAGTCCACGAACTTCACCTTGCGCCCGAGCTTGGGGAAGGTGTAGTGGAAGAGCTGGTACGTCCCGCCGTAAAGGTTGTTGGCGGAGACTATCTCGTCGCCCACCTGGGTGATCGAGAGCAGGGCGAGCGTCTGGGCCGCCTGCCCGGAAGCGACCGCGAGCGCGCCCGAGCCGCCCTCGAGGGCCGCGACCCGTCTTTCGAAGACGTCGGTCGTCGGGTTCATGATGCGGGTGTAGATGTTCCCGAACTCCTTCAGGGCGAAAAGGTTCGCCGCGTGCTCTGTGCTCTTGAAGACGTACGATGTCGTCTGGTAGATTGGGACAGCTCTCGCCCCGGTCGTCGGGTCAGGGGCTTCCTGACCTGCGTGGACCGCCAAGGTGTCCAGTCTCTTTGTAGGCATGGGCTCGGGTCTGTGGTGCACCCATTTAACGAGTCGTGACGAGAATATGCACATCAGAATATAATGCTTAAAGGAATAACGAGGGAGAACCGAAGCCCTCCGGATTGGACTAACATGGTCGCGCCGGACGACGGCGGGGTCTCCCGCCTGCCAGGGGCTACGGGGTTGTGCAGACTGCTTATTATCACGGCAACCGACGGCGACCCAGCGGGGAAGAAATGAAGTTCACGCGAAGATCCAGACTGGCCGCCCTTGTGGTGCTGGGCGTGGTGCCGCCCTCGCTCGCAATCTTCCTGCTCGACAGGACTGTCACGGGGGCCACACCCGCGGCCATCCAGGCGGCGATCGCGGGCGGGCTCCTAACGGCCATGGGTACCATATTCTCCGCCGTCTACAAAGAAGTATCGTCGTACTTCCAGCAGACCTCGGCAAACGTCGACAAGAAAGTGACCATGATCTCGCCGCTGGTCCAGAAGTACTACAGCCCGTGGGTAAACTCCGCGCAGATACTTCAGGGAAAGCTCGAGAGCCTCACTAGGAACGGCGTTGTGGGACCCGAGGACATCCAGGCGCTGCTCTACTACATCATGGTCTACTATGGCTACCGGATGAAGTTCATCCTGGAAGCAGGCGGTCTGATCCTGCTCTCCTCCACCGCGGAGCAGAACACCGTCCACGACGCGTACAGGGCCGCAGAGCGGGCCCTGGACTGGGAGGGTCCCGAGACGCACGGGGATGTGTCGTACCTTCAGACTCTCTTCCTGACGAGGAATGTAGCGACCAGCGCTGGGAAAGCGCAGCCGGGCTCCGACAGCACTCCGGCCGGTGCTGGGAAGGGGCAGACAGACTCCGGCGCAACCGCGGCAGCTCCCCCGTACATGTTCTTCCAGTTCCGCAACGACATCCCTGGTGACAAGAACCTCAGCCGCATGGTCGACTCGCTGTCCAAGTGGGTCGCCGAGAAGGAAAAGGTGAAGGCGGCCAGCCAGGCGGTGAACAACTTCGCGCTGACCTTCCAGACGGGCATAGACCAGCTCTACACTGCCTGGGGGCAGTGACCGGGCGTCCTAGCCCGGAACAGCAGAGAATCAGACCGGCCTTGGCGAAAGCGGGTTACTTGGTTCCCCGTTTGGCCGACCTGCCACGTTTGTGGGCTTCCGGCGCGTCTTCGCCATCGCCGAACCTGTAGCTGGCCACTATCCTCGAGCCCTCCTCAGGCCGGGCGCCGGTCTTTCCGTCCCCGAAGGTGACGTAGGAGACGTCTCCTACATCCGCCACTACATAGACGGTGTCATCTGGCCCGCTCGCTGACAGCGATCCGACTCTCATCCATGGGACTCCCTCCACTGTGACCTCAAGCCTTGGAAGGGCGAACGACGCCCCCCGGTCTCTGGTCGCGCGGCCCAGCGCCGCATGGAGCGTCGCGGTGACCCGTCCGTCCCTCGCCACATCCCTGACCATCCGCACAACCTGGTTCCCCGCTGCAGACTGCGCCGGACGGGGCGTCCCGGTCCCCCGATGGTCCCGTTCCCAGACGTCAAGGTAGACGAGGCCCGGCTGAAACTGTAGCTCTGACTTCTCGTTCCAGTCTGTGTCAAGCTGCACGCGCCCCTGCTGCATACTGACGCTGCCGTAGCGCATCCTAGCGCTGAATGTCGACCTGCTGAACTCGCCCTTCATGCCGCTGCGCCCGTGGACGGCGCTTAAATCCTATGCGTGACCCCTGTTCCAGAACCCGGCGCAGCCAACCGTTAAATCGAGAAAGCCTTCTCGGAGCGCCGATGAAGATCGCGGTCATAGGAGCAGGGATGATGGGCTCCACCATCGCATGGGACCTAGCGCGGTCCGAGGACGTCGAGGAGGTCACCGTTGCCGATATCAGCCGGGAGAGGCTCTCCGCCCTGAAGGGCAGGCTCGGCGAGAAGGGGACGACAATGAGGATTGATGCGTCGGACGGGGCCACCCTAAGACGGCTGCTGAAGACGGCCGACGTCGCGGTCAGTGCACTTCCTCATGGAGCGGTCCACCCGGTGGACGTCGCGGCGGTCGAGTCAGGCGCAAGGATGGTGAACACGGCCTTCGAGGACGAGCAGATGGCCCTGGACGGCAGGGCGACGGCGCGGGGGTCGGTGCTGATCCCGGGTTGCGGCGTCGCCCCCGGCCTCTCCAACATCCTCGTCGCCGAGGGCGCGAGGTCCATGGACGTCGCCGAGGAGGGCCACATCTACGTCGGCGGGCTGCCGCAGCGGCCTGAGCCTCCGCTCTCATACCGGCTGGTCTTCTCCGTGAGGGGGCTGATACGCGAGTACCTGACCGCTAGGGTCGTGAGGGACGGCGAGGTTAGGTCGGTCGACCCGTTCGGGGAGGTGCAGAGGGTGAGGTTCCGGAAGCCCATAGGCGAACTGGAGGGGTTCTTCACAGACGGGCTGGGCTCCTCTATATACTCGCTCAGGCACTTGAAGGAGCTGGACGAGAGAACGCTGAGGTACCCGGGGCACGCCGACAAAATCAAGTTCCTGCTCGACGCCGGATTCTTCAGCGGCGACGCCGTGACGGTCGAAGGGAGGGCGATCAAGCCCGTCGAGGTCTCAGAGGCGGTCCTCCAGAAGGTCCTGACGAGAGGCGACCCGGAAGACCTCACCGTCATGAGGGTCGAGGTGGTGGGGAGGCGCGGCAGGAGGAAGGTGAAGGTTACATTCGAGCTGATCGACCGGTACGACAAACTCAACGGAGTCACGTCGATGGGACGCACCACCGGGTTCACGGCTGCAATCGTCGCGAGGATGCTCGGGAGAGGAGAGATAGAGGGCACGGGCGTGCTGCCTCCGGAGACGGCGCTCGGAGCGGCGCGGGTGAAGAGACTTCTCTCGGAGCTTCGCTCCAAGGGAGTGATCGTTTCGAAGAGGGTTGGACCGGCCTGAGCCTCCGGGACGCACGTCAGGGCGTAAGCAAGGCTTACGAAGGCGGACCGCACCACCCCGGGAGCTAAGGAAACACAGACATTGAGATCCGTCTTCGTCCCGTGGTCGGTCGCGCTCGGCGAGTCCGAGAGGCTCCTCGATGACCTCTCGAGGTACACGAAGGTCGATGGCATCGAGCTCCTGGACTTCTCCTCGCAGATAGAGAAGGCATCCTACGGCTCCGCCCAGAGGCCCGCCTCAAGGGTCCTCCCATCCAGCAAGAGGCTCGGGCTTGACCTCCCGATAGTGAAGAGGGAGGACTTCAAGGCGGCACAGAAGTTCATGAGCGACGCGACCTCGAGGGGGTTCAAGATCACCTGCAACTTCGTTCCGCTGTGGCTCGGGACCGAGAAGCTCAGAGAGTCTTCCCTGGTCGACGTGACCGACAGGCACTTGGAGGGACCCGGCGACTTCCCGGTCTACGGCTGCCCGAACGACCCCGACATGAGAAGGTACGGGGAGTTCATGATGCGCGAGTTCGTGAAGTCGTGGCCCGACATGGAGATAATGGCCCTCAACCACCTCGAGTACCCCCACATCCTCCTCTGGGCGTATCCAGCGGTCGACCTCGAGAGCATGTTCGTCTGCTTCTGCAAGTCCTGCGAGGATGCCGCGCTCGAGCACGGCCTCGACCTGGAGAGGATGAAGAACGAGGCCAAGCTCCTCCTCGCCACGATGGGGCGCGGGGCCCCGGCAGGGAGGAAGGGCGCGCCCCCCGCCGTGAACGCGGACGACGTGGTCAACTTCTTCCTGAGGAGGCCCCGCCTAGCCGAGTGGCTCAACTTCAGGATGCGTTCGATGTCAGACTACGCCCGATCGCTGATCAAGGCGGGAAGGGAGGTCGCCAGGGAGTACAACCCGAAGCTCCGGTTCGGGATGGAGTTCCAGCTCCCGTCGCTCAGCCCGCTGCTGGGCACAGACTTCCTCGACCTCTCCTTCGACCTGGACCTGATGATCCCGAAGTTCCCCGATTACCTCCCCGGCTCGGTGGCACCGCTCTTCGCGCAGGAGGTCGCAGCCCGGAGCGGCCTCGACAAGGACGCCCTGCTGAGGATGATCCGTGAGGCGTTCGACCTTGGCCCCGGTCCAAAGGAGTACTCGCCGTACCTGCCCTACGGCGAGCTCAGGCACATCCTGCTCTACTCCAACGCGTTCGACCACTCGATAGTGGCGCGGCAGATAAAGTACCTGAAGTCCATGGTAGGCAAGGTCCCGATCCAGCCCTACATCTGGGAGAGCAACAACGACAAGGAGAGCCTCAGGAAGAAGATCGAGGCGCTCGCGAGCGCGGGCTTCGACGACTTCTTCCTATGGTCCTGGGAGGAAGGGATCACGACCGATCACCTCAGGGCCCTGAAGGGCATCCTCTGATTCGGGAATCCTCGAGGGATCAGCCAGGGCATCTCCCACGGGGGGTTTCAGCGCTCCGCTGAGCGCCGGTATTCGACTCTGAAGCGGCGGACGGAGGGCACCTCGTCGTCCATGAAATCCTCGAACGAAGAGCGTACCAGATCGGGTCGAGCTAGGGTGAACAGTTCCAGGTCCCGCCTGGTCAGGGGCCACGGCATCCTCCCGGGGTCCTCTTCCTCGTCCCTCCCCCTGGCCACCACCAGCAGGGTGTCCTTCACGGCCGAGGCGATCATCCCCGCGGCCGCGGCCCGGAACTCCCCGAGCAGGACCTGGAGGGTGTAAGCCTCGAAGACAAGGTCGAATGCGTCCCTCCACTCGCCCGGCATCTTCAGGACGTCGGCGACGTGGTAAGAGACCGATGACGAGGGGAACCTCCGTCTCGCAGCGGCTACAGCCGTGGAAGAGACGTCGAAGGCGACCACGCCGAAGCCCCGGCCAGACAGCCACTCAGCGTCGTCCCCGTAGCCGCACCCCACGACGAGCGCGCGGCGGCCCCGGCCGTCGATCCGTTCCCTCTCCGCCCAGGAGACGAGGTGCGGGTTGGGTCTCATGTCCGCCCACGGGACGACCTCGGGATCGGCCTCCGCAAGGAGGTAGAGCTCCTCGAACCAACCGGTCGGGTCGCCCCGGTCGATCGAGTATCTGGCAAGCTCCCGCGCGACGGACCTGTCAGACATCTCGCTGGCTCGGGCGGCTCCGAAGATATAAGGCGAATCAGCCAAGACGCGTCCGACGTGACGAGGTCAACGGCCATCGCGCCAAGGGCTCGGCGAGATACCCATGGACGGACGGGAGGCTGAACATCCCTTCGCGGGCAGTACGGTAGCTCCGGCGAGGCCCGCGCGCGTCCTCTCACCCTCGGGAAGCCACCTGCTCCACGCCGCGCTCGTCTGTCTGCCGGTGGTCGCATTCACGCTGTTCATGGTCTTGCTCTCACTGGACCGCATCGCGCCTTCCGCAGCCGTCGAGGGTTCGTCGGCTAACCCAGTAGGCATCCTCACCTCGAACTTCGTGTACGACGGCTCGGTCAATGTGCTGAACATCGTGACCTCCTCGGCCTTCCTCCTGGTGGTCTTCCTATACTACCCGAGGGCCCTGCGCACCCTCTCGGCTTACCTGCTGCCCCTGGTCGCGGTCGCCGCAGGGGGATTCGCAGAGCTCACGGCGATCTCGACGGTCTACGCCACCCCGAGGATCTGCGGAGTTTCGTGTTCGTTCTACGGAATGTCGGGCGTCTCCAACGCCGTGATAGGGTTCACCGTCGCGAGCTTTCTGACGTGCTTCGGGCTCATGGTCCTGCAGAGGAGGGGGCGCCTCATCTCCAGGCAGAGCACCCCGGTCCGGGCGAGCCGGTTGAGGAACCAGATAGGCCTGATTGGGGTGTTCGTCCTCTATATCGCGCTCCTTCTGGCCTTCGCAGGGGTGATCGGACTCCCGATGGCCGGGACCCCGTCTCAAGGGTCGGGGACGGCCGGTCCGCCTCCGCCCCCTGCCATCTTCACCCAGGCGCCTCCCACCGCCTTCGTCCACTCGGCCAGCCTGACCTACGGGTTCCTGCTCTGCGTCGGGGCCGTCTTCCTCGTGAACAGGCGCTACCAGGTCTTCGTCCCGCCGGGGGACCGCGGCATCAGGAAAAATACGTAAATACCCGTTGACTGGCTTTTTTCCCATGTCAGAAAACAAAGAGAGAGGAGCCGGAGGCGTGGAAAGGGGAGTCATCGCCGGGCTGCTCGAAGCGCTAGCGGACAAGCACTCGGAACTCAACATCAACCTTCAGAAGGTGACGATCAAGCTCCCGAACATGCAAGTAGGAGTAGAACTAGACGGTCTCATAACGGTGACGGTCCACATGAGGAACCTGACGGACGACGAGAAGAGGGCATCCGCCGCCAGGAACGTCGGAATGATGTCCACGGCCTAGACATCAAGAGACCACTGGGTCTATCCTAGCGCGTCCCGCAGCCTTCTCAGATTCATTGGGTTGAGGCTGACGTGGCCGGTCAGCCGCGAGACGCCGCTCCCTAGCGCGATGAGGTGCCCTCCCTTGTCGTACAGATTCAGCTTCCAACCCAGGCGAGAGAGCTTCCTCGCGATGGCCTCGGAGCCCGTCACCACGTTCACGTCTCCTTCCTCCAGCCTGATCAACCCTGAGAGCCTGAGCCCGGCCTCCCTGGCTCCTACGATCTCGAAGTCGAGCAGCTTCTCCTTCGAGTCGATGGAGAGCAGCGGGTATCCGCCGACGGAGATGGTGATTCCCCCCGATGACAAGAGCGGGAGCAGGTCGAGCATGCCAGCGGGGGCACCGTCGTTGTCTTCGGATGTCATTGATGTTGAGTTGGACGCATCGCTGACTGATAAACCAAGCGCGGGGTCAGGTAGAGGCGAAGGGAGTTCTCTTCGGACGGCCGGCAGCACCCAGGTAACTTTCCGTGCCAGTCGAGGTTATTTATCCCGAGCCAGATAGAGTTCGCGCCCGATGTGGATGTCCAGCATTGCCCGACCTTAGACGGATAATCTTCGATTGCGACCCCGGGGTAGACGACGCGCTCGCCCTCGTCCTGGCCCTGAACTCTGGACTAGTGGAAATGGCCGGGATAACGACGGTTTCAGGGAACGTCTCGGTCAGCAAGACCACCCGCAACGCCTGCAGGCTCCTGGACTACCTCGGCCTCGACGTCCCTATCGCCAGAGGCGCGGGGAGGCCTCTGAAGGTAAAGCCGAGGCACGCGAGCGTCCACGGGACAGATGGTCTCGGGGACAGCCGCCTTCTTCCGGCCGATTCCTCGCGGAAGGTCGAACGAGAAGGCGCGACCGACTTCATCGTACGGACAGTCGAGTCGGGGGTGAGGACCATCGTGGCCACCGGGCCACTGACCAACATCGCGCTGGCATTCCAGGAAGACTGCAACGTCATGAACAGGTTGGACGAGCTGATCATAATGGGCGGGGCCGTCCGCGCCCCAGGAAACGTGGACAGCCTGTCCGAGTTCAACTTCCACTCGGACCCAGATGCCGCGGACTACGTCCTGCAATCCGCCTCTGTCCCCAAGGTGCTCGTCCCGCTCGACGTCACCCACAAGGTCCTCCTGACCCCGGCAGACCTTTCCGAGATCGGCGACTCCCGGTCGGGGAGGCTCGTCAAGTCGATCGTCGGGAGGTATCAGAAGGGCTACGCCGATTCGGGCCTGGCAGGCAGCCCGCTCCACGACCCTCTGGCGATGGGCTTCTGCATCGACGCGACCTTCCTGAAGCTGCAGCCGATGTACCTTCGAGTCGAGACCTCCGGCGCATACACTCGAGGGGCGTGCGTCCCGGAAGAGAGGCCCTGGATGCACAAGAGGGCCAACGTCAGGGTAGCCACAGGCGTGGATTCTCGGAGATTCCTCGAGTACTTCAAGAAGACAGCGTCGAGATAGTCCGCGCGCCTGACCGGGGCCACGGCCACGGGAGACGACTCAGACTCAACCCATAAAGCCGGGCACGGACTTCGGGTGACCATGCGATTCACGGAGAGGTGCGGGTTCAAGGGCGACCCGGCCGAGGTGTGGGCGAGGGTCTCCAACCTCCAGACGATTCCGACCTACTGGCACGGGACGCGGGAGTTCAAGATAACAGCTACCGGGGCCAAGACCTCGGCGGACGTCGTCTTCGCATTCGGCGGGAAGGGCAAGGCGGAGGCCGCTGTCGACGAGAAGGGCAAGACGCTCACTATAGAGTACGTGGACGGGCCATTCAGGGGCAGGCAGACCGTGAACGTCACGGACGGCGCGGTCCAGGCCGAATGGGACGTCGCCTTCAAGGGGGCCTACAAGGTGATCGGGCCGTTGAACACATCCCACTTCAGGTCAGGGACGCGCCACGCGCTGCAGCGGATCTGCGAAGGTCTGACCGACTGAGGCACTTCCAAGACCCGCACCGGGAGAGGCTGGAGAAGGGAGGCTACGACCTTCAGACGGTTATTCCGGTCTCTGCCCTGATCACGTAGCCGAACAGGTACAGAGCCACTGTCACGGCGAGGAGTATTCCCAGGAGTTCGACGTAGTCACGCAGGAAGGGCTTCATCGATATGACGGAGCTGTAGTAGGAGGCGAACGTGACTATCACCACGGCGAGGGTGAGGGAAAGGCCGATGGCGTTAATCTGGCTCGACGTCAGGAAGTAGGGGGTGGCGAGTATGAGCGCGGTGAGGAAGTACGAGACGCCCGTGTAGGCCGCAGACAGCTTCGCCGACCCCTTGAAGCCCTGCTTTGCCTGCGCGTAGGCGGCCGAGGCCATGGCGAGAGAGGCCGCACCCCCGGCGATGATTCCAGCGAGGCCCGCTATCTCGGTCTTGTTGTAGATCCCGAGCGATCCTGCGTGGATCCCGGTTATCTCGACGAGCGCGTCGGCGAGTCCGAGCACCACGAACGAGATGTACCGGATTGTGGAGCTCTCGATCCCGCTGCTAAGGTCGCTCTCGTGCTTCTCCTCGTCTGCGAGGACCCCGTCGAAGGCCGCCTTGTCCTCGGGAGGCACAAGGTGCGCGACCGCCCTGTACCTCTTGAGGGAATCGGCCTCGTGCCTCTCGAGGTACCGTATCGCGAAGGTCAGACCGAAGATCCGCTTGAAGAAGAGCGCCCTCCGGATCAGGCCCGTGTTCACCTTGGCCTGCACGCCTGGCACGAACTTCTGCCAGAACTCGAGGTGCCTGCGCTCCATCACCGCCAGCTGCTTGAAGACCTCGACGAACGCCCCGTTGTGGTTGGTCTCCGAGAGCCTTGTGTACAGCGTATAGTCGGTGAGCTCATCGTCGATGCCCTCCTTGGCCACTTCGATGAGCGCGGGGTCGACCGCTGCCATCCTCGGCCTGAAAACCAACCCTCTTTTGAATCTACCCAAACCTGGACGGGCCGCCGTCCCGCCCCGGAAGGGGCCACAGCACATGAGGATCCGACTTTGCAGTCCTCGTGGTAATGATCCGTTGAATGATTATAAGAGACTGCGAAGAATGTCTGTTCGAGATGAAAGCTTACGTCTTCCTGGTTACGAAGGCCGGCACTTCTGAGGAAGTGCTCAAGTATCTGAACAAGGTCGCCAAGGTCAAGGGCGTCACGCAGGTCGACTCGGTCTACGGCCGGTTCGACGCCATCGTCACGGTCGAGGCCCCAAACATGGAGAGCCTCGGAGACCTGATCTACAGGGTCATAGAGCACGTCCCCAACGTGATCCACACCGAGACCGCGCTCGCCCTGTCCCACGCCAAGGCGTGATCGGTCTTTGGCAGTAATAGCCTATGTCCTGCTCCGGACGAAGCCGGGGACGTCTCACCAGATAATCGCGTCCAGGAAGATCCCCGGAGTCCAGATGGCGAGCAGCGTCTTCGGGAGGTACGACGCCGTGCTCGTGATCTCTGCGAAGGACATGGATGAGCTCTCGAAGACCATGTACGACGTCATCGAGAAGCATCCGAACGTCGAGCACAGCGAGTGCCTCATCTCGATACCCTATCCTCCGGAGGAGAAGCCAAAGGCTCCCGCGGAGACCTATTCTGTGATCTCGTTCGCGTGCCCTAGCTGCAACGGGCTCAACAGACAGGGAGCGGCGTACTGCCGCCTCTGCGGATACGCCTTCGAGACCGCCGAAGACTTCCTGGAAGGCAAGCACGAGCGCTAGAATCCTCTGTTCGCCTCGAGGAAGATTCGAACGGAGCGAAGAGCGGCAGCCATGACGCCCCACGCAAGAGACCGAGCCTTAACTAGGCGTCCGAATGGAAGGGTTACTCTCGTGGGCCTTATAGCAGCCGGTCAGATGTATCATCCAGCGGCGTTGGATTTGCCTTGACCGTGTACTATACCTCGAACGAGATGAGGAGCAGGATCCCCGGCCTCCTTGCGGCCAACGAGGTCCCGAACGAGCGGAGGGAGCTCAAGATCGGCGACTACTTCTGCGGCGAGATATCGAGCGAAGGCGCCTACGTCGGGACCCCGGTGGAGAGGAAGGAGATTGGGGACTATCTCCGCTCCATGAACGACGGGCGGCGCGACGAACAGCTCTACAACATGTCCTACGGATTCCCGCTATCATACATAGTCACGATCGGCGCGGCGTCGAGGGCGCTCAGGGGGACGAAAGTGACACTGAACGCGTACATCTCCTCGCTGGTGGGGTCGTCGCTGAAGCGAGCCCCCGACGGGCTTGGAGGCCAGGTGGTGACGGTAAACCTCGAGAGCGACGCCGAGTTCGTGCTCTTCCTGAAGTACCTCGACGAGAAGGTGAAGGAGGGGAGCTTCGCCCGGGTGCCCGTCATGCAGAAGCGCGCCTCGAAGCCGGAGGAGCTTCTGGTCTACGTGGTCTCGAGCCTTCCGGGAATCGGCGCGAAGACCGCGAACAACCTCCTGTCGCACTTCGGCTCGGTCCGAGGGGTGATGAACGCCTCGAAGGAGGACCTCATGGAGGTGGACGGAGTCGGTCCGAAGAGGGCGGAGGAGATCCACAGCGTCCTGACGACCGCCTACGCGATGAAGGAACTCACGGCCTAGGCAAACGTCGTTGAGCTTGCCGAGCCCGGCCGCGATCGACCTTGGGTTCGACCAACCGTTATTACAGTAGGCCGAGGCTGGCCTCTGGAGAGCCGTTTGTTCAGGGACATGGAGAACCGTAGCGCAGTCGCGACTCTCATCGCCGTCCAGTTCGTGTGCGCGATAAACTGGTACAGCGTCTCCTCTGTCTTCTCGCTCATCGCCGCGGATTTCCACCAGAACGTCTCCGGCCTCGGCCTGGTCACAGCGACCTTCGTCCTCGGAGTGGCGGCATTCCAGCTCCCTGCAGGGCTGTTCGCGGCGAAGTACGGCCCCAGGAGGGCCCTGCTCCTCGGCACGCTGCTGATCTCGTCTTCGTCGATCCTGATCGGGCTGGCGGACCAGGTAGTCTTCCTTACGATACTGAGGTTCGTCGAGGGCATCGGCGAGGGGTTCATCTTCGGACCCGGCGTCATCCTGATCATGAGGTACTTCAAGAAGGGGTCGGAGGGGCTGGGGATAGGCCTCTTCGGAGGGGCCTTCGACCTGGGCGGAATCGTGGGGATCTCCGGGTGGGCAATTCTGGGCGAGTTGGTCGGATGGAGGGTAAGCGTGGTCACCGGGGGAGTCCTTGCGCTCGGGGCGTTCGCGATGCTCGTCGTGATGGTCCCCAAGGACCCCGCTGTCGGCAGCCTCTCGATAAGGTTCTCCGAGCTGAAGGGGATCATCCTGAACAAGTGGTTGCTGATCGTGAGCGCGGGTCTCATCGTCTCGCAGGTCGCCTTCGGGATCAACAGCTACTTCATGGTCTACTATCTGGAGGAGAGCCTGAGGACGGGGGTGTACATCGCGGGGGCCATAGGAGGGCTCACGCTCGTGGCCTCCATCGTCGTCGCGCCGCTCGTCGGGAGGGCGTTCGACAGGAGCCCCAGTCCCAAGATGACGCTAATAATTCTCTGCTTCGCCGCGGCGGGCGGCCTCGCCATCGCTGCGGTGAACTCGGTCTACGCGGCGCTGATTTCCGGTCTTGTCGTAGGGGTAGCGACCGGCGGGGCTTACGTCTTCGGGGTGGGGATAGGGAGGGCGATCGGAGGGACGCGGAAGGAGTACGAGGCGCTGGGGATCTCATGGATTAACGGCATAGCCCTCTTCGGCGGTGTCGTGATGCCCCTGGTCTTCTCCGTGCTCGCGGCGGGGTTCGGGTATCCGCTCGCCTGGGTGCTCGCGGGGGCCTTCCTGGTTCTGGTCACGCTGCCCCTGTTCGCGCTAAGAGCCGAGGCGGGGACCTAGCGGGAGGCCGACCCGGCCGAAGGGAAGGTCGCTACTTTGGAGCCTTGGTCTTCTCAGAGGGCCTTCCGGCGAGCGCGAGCCTCTCCGCGATCTCGGCGTCGCTTAGCTCGCTGATCGGTATGCTCTGGAGATACCTGTAGCGTTCCTCGGCCTTGTCAGGTGTGAGATTCTCGGTCTTCTTGGTCGCTTCCGCCTTGAGCTCCTTCTGGCTCGGGCCCGGGATCGGGCTCGCCCTCTCCTGCTTTGCATCAGGCCTGAGGTATTGGAGCTTCAGCGATTCCACCGCCTCGAGATTCCTCCCGCTCGTCCACTTCTCGACGGTGCTCCTGAGGCTCACCCACTGCGACGGGTTCATGTTGTCGGGGAACTGGAGCGTCCTGTGCGCCTTGTCGTAGTTCGCGACCGTGAACCTCTTGTCCTGAAGGTGATCCCGGAGTTCCTCGGCCAGTGCCTCTGATGGCAGCTCAATTTTCCTCAATGCCTAAACCTGCAGACCATCTCGACGACTCGTGCTGATATGCTTTCCTTTCTGCCCTCAGAAGGGCGCGGGTACAATCCCGACGGTCACAGGAGGACGAAGATCAGGAGGAAGACGAAGACGCCACCCCCGACCAGAAGCGCAGCGACGATAGCCCAGTTGATCGACCGAATCCACTTCGGCTTTCTGCCGTAGGACCGGCTGTGGGGTCCGTAGGTGATGCCCCTGTTGGCGCTCTCGACCTGCGCGGTCCCGGTGGGAACGTAGAGCGACTGCGCCACGTGCTTGTGAGAGGTGCCGCATCGCTTGAGGTGCCTGCCGTAGTGGCTCTCGGAGATATGCTCGTGGCACCTCGGACAGAGAGGCACGTTGGATTATGGAAGGCCCCGACCCTATACGTGTTTCCGAGCATGGGCCGACGATGGCCGTTCTTGCGATGGCGGTTGTCCCTGGTGTCGACTTTCCTGCTAGTTCCCCTGCTCACGGGGAAGCAGTGCAGAACCTTCCGATGTACTCTCTCGTCAACCGGGCAGCCCCTTCCAGTGCCAGATCGTCTATCCCAGGAACGCCGCACATCATGAAGAGAACCTCCTTGGTGGCCTCGGTCACCTTGCTCTCGTCAGAGTCCCTGTACGGGTAGATTGCGATGAGCTTGGCGGACCTCCGGTCCTCGATCACGACCTCGACCCCCGAGAGCGAGTCGGGCGCGGCCATCCCGATGCCCTGAAACGGCTCGCCACCGACCGACTTTCTCATCACCAGTGCGCCCTCGTTAACCTTCGCCGAGTCGAACGCGGCGATTGCTATCGAGGTCTCCACGGAGACGAGGTTGTAGGCGTCGACAAGGCTGTTGATCCGCGGCAGATCCCTCCCTCCGAGGATCCTCCTCGTAAGAGCCTCGCCGGCCGGCCGCAGCTTCGTCGGGTCGATGCCCACCCTCCAGAAGAAGTCGCGGTATGCCCTGAAGATTGGTTGGTTCTTGACATCCTCCAGGGAGGCCGTCCTCTTACGGACCCGTTCCTGCACCTCTATCTTGAACTTCTCCAGGTCAGGGTCGGATGCCCTCACGGTCAGCCCTGCCAGCTTCAGCTCGACTACCCTCAGCCCGGGAAAGGCTGAGCGTAGTTCTGGGACTATCTCCATTGCATCGTCTGGGGACTGTCTGGTTCATATATGCTGAGACCGTGTTCAAGGTCAAGCCCTGCTCCTCCAAAACGCATTATTACCCGGCTCGGGATTCCGAAGTTGTGCCCGCCTCTCTTGCGTATGTCTTCTGGCACTGGCCGCGCCAGGATGTACCCATAGAGGCCTACGAGGCGAAGATTGGCTCGTTTCTGAGGTCCCTCAATTCGGCGAAGATGCCCGGGCTCATCGAAGCGTTGAGCTTCCGCGTAGACGCCCTGCCGTGGAGCCCCCAGCGCGGCAATTTGTACGAGGATTGGTATGTGGTCGAGAGCTTTTCGGCCCTCGGCGCCCTGAACGAGGCCGCGGTCGGCGGAGATTCGCGAGGTCCTCACGATTCGATCGCCAAGGACTACATGAAGGGGGCGGGAGCGATATTCAAGGAGATCGACGGCTCGCTCCATCTGGGCGAATCCCGCTACGCCACCTGGGTCGAGAAGCCGATAGGGTCGTCCTATCAATCGTACTATGACGACCTGGCCAGGGTCGTGGGAAGCAGGAGGACCGACCTATGGAGGCGGCAGATGGTGCTGGGCCCCTCGCCCCAATTCTGCGTTCACAGCGAAGAGGCTCTCGAGGTCCCGGAGAACTTTCGGCCAATCAGGTCGAAGCTACACCGCATAGGGTCAGACTAACATCTTGGGTCGAAGGCTGGCGTGCGTCGGGATCTCGCGAGACTGAGCGAGCAACTTCGATTAATATATCATTATTGTTATATACCGTGCGTGCTATACAATAGCCATGGAGGCAAGAATAACTCAGTTAACGATCGTTGTGAAGAACCAAGAGGCCGCGCTGGAGTTCTACACCAAGAAGGTCGGATTCGAGAAGAGGACCGACTACACTCCTCCGGGCGGCAACAGATGGGTCACGGTCGGCCCCAAAGGGGAGGACGTCGAGCTGGCGCTATTCCAGGCCGGGACGAACGACGCCAACGGCTGGTCGAGCCGCTGGCAGGCCGGGAACAACCCTCCGATCGTCCTCCGCGTCGATGACTGCCGGAAGGCGTTCGCCGAACTGAAGTCCAAAGGTGTGGAGTTCAAACAAGCCCAGCCCGATGAATACGCTTGGGGGATCTCCGCCACCTTCTCGGATCCGGACGGGAACCTCTTCTCGATGAACCAGCCTCCGGCGGCAAAATCCTGGTCCTAGGCGGTGTCGCAAGCAGTCGAAGCGCGGAATAACGACGTCTTCACGGCGGTCTCGAACCCCACACGCCGCCGGATACTCGACCTTCTGAAGGACGGAGATCGCCCAGCGGGAGAGTTGGTCGCGGCCTTCCCCGCCCTCCCGCAGCCGGATATCTCACGACATCTGAGGGTCCTCCGCGAGGCCGGGCTCGTCAACATGTCGCCGAAGGCCCAGCAGCGAATCTACTCCCTTCGGCCCTCCAAGCTCCGCGAGCTGGACGAATGGGTCTCGCTCTACCGCGAGTTCTGGTCTGGCCGTCTCGACACTCTCGAAGCACATCTCGACCAGACCTACGACGGTCGTGTCAAACGTCGTGGTGAGCGGGAATGACGCCCCGGGACGCTGCCGGCGAGACCGGAGGTCTCGAATTCCGGGATGACTACCTAGTCATCTGTCGCCTGAACACGGGGACGGCTATCGCGGTCAGTACAGCTCCGAAGGCGATCAGGACGACCAGATCCGTGGTGATGTCCGGAATCCCGGCACCCAGCACCATGACCTTCCTCAGGGCGTCCGACGCGTAGGTGAGCGGGAGCACCTTCGATATGTCCTGCATATACCAGGGCATCTGCTGTATCGGGAAGAACACCCCGCTCAGGAACATCATGGGGAACATCAGCGTGGTCATCAGCATAGTCGCCGTCTGCTGGTCCTTCGCGAACGAGGTCAGCACTATCCCCAAACCGACGAAGCTGAACACCCCGAGCAGGAGCAACCCGAAGACAAGCAGGATGCTCCCGTGTATCGTCACGCCAAACAGCAGGACGGCCAGCACTAGTATTATCGCGCCCTGGAGCATGCCCCTGACCGTCTGGCTCAGCGTCTTGCCGAGGATGATGGACAGCCTGTTGATGGGAGCCACCATCATCCCGTCCATGGTGCCGATCTCCTTTTCCTGTGATATGGCGCCGGGCAGCCCCGTCATGACGCTCATCATGACAACCATGGCCATTATGCCGGGCGCAAGGAAGTCAAAGTAGTTCGAGGTGCCCGGAACGACGCCCTGAGTCTGGACCTTGTACGGCTGCACCACCGCCAGGGAGTCGCTCTCGTTGACCGCCGGGCTGAGCGCCTGGACATTCTGCTGGGCTAGCGAGGTGCCCATCTCGCTGAACACCCCGGACAACAAGGTCTCCATGGTCGCCGATATCTGAGGGTTGGACTGGTCAGTCATGATTATCAGCGTCCCCTGCTTTCCGGTCAGGAGGCTAGCCGAGAAATTGCTCGGGATGATTATCGCGCCTTCGAGGTTCCCGCTCTGAATCGAGGTCTTGACGTCCGAGACGCTCGCCTCCGATGAGAGTTTCATCATGCCGGTCTTGCTGTTTATCTCGTCCAAGACAGCGATGAAGGTCTGGCTTCCGACCGTCGAGTTGTGGTATCCCGCGTCCAGGTCGACGACTGCGACGGGCAGGTTGCTGGCCGAACTGCCGCTCGTGGGGTAGATGAAGCCGACCAGCGCTAGCATGAACAGGGGCATCACAATGAGCAGGACCAGACCGAACCTGTTCCTCTTGAGCTCCGTCAGGTCCTTCCAAGCGATTCTGAGGCTGTGAGAGAGCAGAGACCTGGCACCCATCCAGCTTCACCTTATCCTCCCTTGGCCGCCCCCGAATCCATGGCGCGTCTCCAGTGGGATCTTCCTATCCGCGCTGTCCCTGACTTCGTGACCGGTCAGGTGCAGGAACACGTCTTCGAGCGTCGGCTGCACGTTCTCTATCGACGTAATCTTCCCACCCTTCCTCCTCACGGCGTCGATCACGTTGTCGAAGGCGTCGTCGCCGCGCGCGAGCAGCCGGACCTGGGTGGAGCTCTCCTGGGTAGCGGACTTTACGCAGTCGAGCGTCCGAAGGTTCTCGAGGAGGTCGGTCGTGAGATTGGAAATCTCCAGCTTTAGGATGGTGCCGTCGCCGCCGGAGATCAGCCTCTTCAGGTTGCTCGAGGTGTCCAGGGCGACGACCTTTCCGTGGTCGATGATGGCGATGCGGTCGCAAAGCATGTCTGCATCGACCATCGTGTGCGTCGTCACGATTATCGTGGTCCCGTTCTCCCTGTTGAGTTTCTTCACGAACTCCCGGATCTCGACGGAGGACTGGGGGTCCAGTCCCAGCGTGGGCTCGTCCAAGAACAGCACGCGGGGCATGTTCAGCAGGGCCCGCACCACGTTCATCCTCTGGCGCATCCCCGTCGAGAACGTCCCCACCTGAGCGTTCTTCCACTTGGTCAGCTGGACCAGTTCGAGCAGCTCGTCGATTCTCGGTTTAAGCACGTCGCCTGGAATGTCAAACAGGCTGCCGAAGAACCAGAGGTTCTCCCTTGCCGTCAGGCGATCGTACATTATCATCTTCTCTGAAACTATGCCGATCAGCTTGCGGACCTCGGTGTCATCCTTCACGACGTCGTGGCCGCCGATCGTGGCGGTCCCCCCGGTGGGCCTCGCCAGTGTGGAGAGTATCCGAAGGGTCGTGCTCTTGCCGGCGCCGTTTGGACCTAGGAGGCCGAATACCTCGCCCTTCCTGACGTCGAACGAGATGTCATCTAGGGCCACGAAGTCGCCGAACTTCTTCGTCAGGTTCTCAACCCTGATCATAGAGTCGCCTTCGGAGATGCGGTCGGCTGAGACTAGTTCGGCTTTGCTCAAGCCGTTCTCTCCTCCAACGCAGCTCCTCCGGTGGCGGCTTTCTGAGAAGGGGTTCGACCCTCTATCTTCTTAATCAATTCTGCCGCCTGAGTCAGTTCCCTCTCAAGACTGAGCCTGTACTGACGAAGGATGAACAGCCGGTCCTGATCGGCTAGGCCGCTTCTGTCCGACCCGACGATCATGTGGACGAGCTCGATCTGCAGTTCCGAGGTGGTGAGGACGAACCTCACCAGTTCTTCTGGTTCCATCAGGTCGATGAAGAGCCGCCCCATGAAGCTCCACCGCTCCGTCGAGGATTTCATCATCCTCTTGGCGTCGGCAATGTTCTCCAGTCCGGTGGGTGTTATCTCGTAGAGGACGCGAGGTATGGCGCCTCTCCCCTTCTTCTGGGCCTTGATGTAACCCTGCTTCGCCAGCTTCTGGAACACGGGATATACTGCACCGGGTCCGGGGCGCCAGGCCCCCTCGGTCTTGACCTCAATCTCCTTCATCACGTCGTATCCTCGCATCGGCTTGCGGGCTATGCTCAAGAGAGCGTAAAAGTGGAGCAGACCCCTCGGGGCGCCCCGAAGATGTGGGCTCCCGTCCTTAAAGAGTCCCAGGCCCTCTCGGTGTGATGAGGAGCGTCTCCCTTTCTGCATAAGCGGGCGCCGCAATAATAGATTATATAACTATATCTTGAACACTATCTATTACGATAGGGAGTTACCCCATACGCAGTGGCACCCAGATTCGGTCTCGAACTCCTAGAACTGCCTCAGACAGCCGATGAGACCCGAGTTTTGGGTACAACGGCTGCTTTCTCTCCGAGCTGGTGTCAGGCCGAGGCGCGACAGACCCGGAAGAGTGCTGGTCAGGGTCAGGTCACGAACTCGTACGCGTCGGCTGAGAGCGTGAATCCGCCGAGCACAAACTGCTGAAGTTGGTTTGGTTGCGCGGCCAAATCTATCGGATTCCCATTGTTTGCGACGACGGAGAAGACCGAACTGGGCGCTGTGCCCGTGAAGTTCCATTCGCCGACCCCCAGTGTCGCAGACGTGATCGCCGTCGTGTTCTCGGAGTAGCTCACCTTTAGCTCGGGTCCGGTGTCGGTCGCGCCTGCGTGGTACCACTCCGTCATAAGGCCGGTGAAGTATCCTTGCGTCGCGAAAGAGAATCTCAGCTGTGACTGCTGCGCCTGAGATCCGACGAACGCGTCCGCCGTCCTAGCGGGGAAGCTCGAAGAGCCGCTCGCGCTAGTGTTCAGATCAACCGCAGAAGTGACGACCTGACCTCCGCTGAAGGACAGGCTCAGCTGGATGATGTCGCCTTGGTTGACGGTGCCGGAGAACGAAGCTGAAGGGGGTGAGCGCGTAAACCCGCCTGGCGCCCACGCCTCGACTACGAACCCGAAGCCCGGGGTGTAGCCGCCTGGCTGGAGAGGCCAGTTCCAGTCTATCCCCACCTGGTACCAATAGCCCGTGTTCGTGAGGCCGTTCAGAAGGTACGCTGGCCCGTATCCGCTGGCGTCGCACTGGGCCATGGCCGTCACGTTAACCGTGAGTTGGGTGTACGTCTGGGCGTACACCATCACTTCCTGAAGGTCATAGTTCGGGCTCGGGGCCGCGACATAGGTCGACGCGGAGGGGCTGGGCGGACAATTCGTCAAGGAATTACTAGAATGGTTCGGTGAGACCGACGGAAGCACGACGAAGACAGAGACGGCGACCAGCAATGCGATGATAATCACCGCCGCTGCGACCTTGGCGCCGGACAGCTTGCGTTGCTCCTGCGGAGGGGCCGCCCCGCTCTCGACCGGAGGCGCGCCGCTCGCGAAAGCCGGAATCAATCGCGCCCCACAATTCGGACAGAAGGTGCAGTTAGCATCCACCTCGTTCTGGCACGCTGGACACTGCGACAACGACTGACACGGCTCCTTCTGGTCGAATCCCTTTTCTCGGCGTATTAACGTTGCCGCACATTGTGCCTGTTTGCGCGATTGACCGGAATCCTCGACGCGGCCGGTTCCAAGGCATAAATACCAAACCGGGCTCCGAGAACGATGAATGCGGCAGGATCGGAGCGAAAGGGAGATTTTCGATCAGATGGAGAGGAAGCTCTACTCGGCTGTGATCTCCGACATACTCGACGACATGGGCCTCCGGAATCACACCCTGAACAACCTCATACGTCCGATTCGTCACGACATGGTCCTGGCCGGAAGGTCAAGGCCGATGCTCGCCTCGAGGGTCTTCGAGGTCCCGGACGAGCCTTACAAGGTCACCATCGAGGCGCTGGACAGCCTGAAGCCGGACGACGTCCCCGTCATCGTGACCGGCGATTCGAGCGCCGCTGTGTGGGGCGAGCTCCTGTCGACGGCTACCAGAGCCAGGGGCGCCCGGGGGACGATAATCGAGGGTTGCGCAAGGGACACCCGTCAGCTTCTGGTGATGGACTTTCCGCTCTTCTGCACGGGGACGTCGCCGACCGACTCGAAGGGCAGGTCCGAGATTACCGAGTACGACCGTCAGGTGTGCTGCGGGGACGCCACTATCAAGCCCGGGGACATCGTCTTCGCTGACCTTGACGGGATTGTGGCGATCCCGAAGGAGATAGAGACGGAGGCGCTCGAGCGGGCCTACAAGAAGGTCAGCAGGGAGAACGGGGTGCGGAGGGACCTGGCAAAAGGCGTGCTCCTGGGCGAAACCTGGCGGAAGCACGGAGTTCTGTAGGTCGCGCCCAGCCAAGGGTCAGGCATCGATCGGGACATCCGCAAGCTACTTCTGTAGCCCCAGCCGGGCCTTCAGCGAGACTAGAATGCCGAAGAAAGAAGACGTGAACGATAGTTGCGCGCCCCCTGGCTCGGTTCCCGCAGGAGTCGCGGTCGATGAAGGGGAGCGGGCATGCCTCCTCTGCAGCGGGAAGATGTACTTCGCCAAGGAGCTACGTGTGCACGTCTGCCTAAACAAGGACCATGGCGTGCTTGCGTACTACAGCCTTGATGAGTGCTATTTCACGTCTCAGGAGAAGGCGGCGGTCATGCTGGCGAAGGAGGGCAAGAAGTTCCACATGATAGAGCCCAGCGTGCTTCAGATGATTGGGGTCGAGCCCTGACGGACGTTCTGGATTGCGCAGTCCACAACGACGCATGATCCATTCGCAGCCAAGCGGAAGGAAAGACAATCCGGAATCGATGCGCACCTCCATTTGTCTTAAGTAAGACGGGCGTTGACCGAGCAGCAACCGTATTGAGATCCGTCTTCGTCCCGTGGGGGGTCGCGCTCAGCGAGACCGAGAGACTTCTCGACGACCTCTCCCGCTACACCAGGGTCGACGGCATAGAGCTCCTCGACTTCCACTCGCAGATCGAGAAGGCGAACTACGGAGCGCGAGTGAGCCCGGCCCTGAGGGTCCTTCCCTCGAACGACGGGCTCGACCTAGAGCTCCCCGTGGTCAAGGGAGAGGAGTTCAGAGCGGCGGGGAGGTTCATGGGCGAGGCGAGGTCGAGGGGGTTCAAGGTGACGTGCAACTTCGTGCCGATGTGGTCCGCGTCCGACAGCTTCTCTGGCACCGCCCTCGTGGACCTCTGGGGCAAGCGCCTGACCGGGCCGGGCGACTTTCCCGTGCACGGATGCCCGAACAACCCGGACATCCTGCGGTTCGGCGAGTTCATGATCCGCGAGTTCGTCCGCACTTGGCCCGACATGGAGGTAATGGCCCTCAACCACCTGGAGTATCCCTGGAGGGTCCGGTGGGCGAAACCGAAGATCGACGTCGAGAGCCTGTTCACATGCTTCTGCGGGGCGTGCGAGAGGACGGCCGCGGACCAGGGCCTCGACTTTCCCAGGATGAAGGCGGAGGCGAAGTCGTTCCTCGCGTCGCTGTCGAGCCCGCAAAATCAAAGCGAGGAAGGAGCGCTACCCGGGGCGAACGCGGACGACGTGGCCTACTTCTTCCTAAGGCGCCCCCACCTCGCCGAGTGGCTCCGCTTCAGGATGGACTCCATGACCCGGTACAGCCGCTCCCTCATCGCAGCGGGCCGGGAAGCCGCGAAGGAGCACAACCCAAAGCTGAAGTTCGGGATGGAATTCCAGCTCCCTTCCCTTAGCCCGATCCTCGGGACGGACTACGTCGCCCTGTCCTCTGACCTGGACCTGATGATCCCTAAGTTCCCGGACTACCTGCCCGGGTCCGTGATCCCGCTCTTCGCGAAGGAGATCGCCGGACGGGTCGGCCTAGACGAGGGCGCTCTTCTCAGGCTGATCAGGGACGCTTTCGACCTCGGGCCCGGCCCCAGGAGTTACAAGGCCTACAGCGAGCCCAAGCACATACTCCTCTACTCCAACGCCTACGACTACTCCATCTTCGCGCGCCAACTGAAGTACCTCAGGCCGCTAATCGGCAACGTTCCCATCCAGCCCTACATCTGGGAGAACAACAACGACTGGAGAGGCCTAAGGAGGAAGATAGACGCCCTTGCGGACGCAGGCTTCGACGACTTCTTCCTCTGGAGCTGGGAGGAGGGGATCTCGAGCGAGCACCTCAGGGCCCTGAAGGGCATACTGTGAGCACTCCGGGCGACGAGGAGCGGAATACAATCACAGCTGCACTGGCCACCCGGTCGGGCGAGGGGTCAGTAACCAGCGGCCCTTTTCCTTGATTGGGACGAGGAGGCCACCTTCGTGTTGTGCGTGAGACCGCATCGCTCGACGTGCCGTCCGTAGTGGCTCGCGCTGATGAGCTTGCCGCACTTCGGGCATATCGGCATGTCACGATCAATGACATCCTATGGTAATAAGCATGGTCCGGGTCAGAGGCAGACAGCCGGAAGTGTTCGGGACGTCGATAAGCTCGATTCTAGACCGAGGAGGCTCTCAAATGAGAGCGCCTTCGGGTCGAAGTACCTCCCGCCGTGCTCTCGTCTGACCTCCGGCACCGTGGCCATCGTGCCTCGTGTCAGGAACATGATCCGACTTCTCAGATATGAGTTCAGGTCGGCTTGAGGACAGTTCGCGCCGCTAACCGAGCTTCGCTTTTATACGTGGATGCATCCCTACATCATGGCGACTAGGGTGAAGGAAGCTGTCGGTTCTGTTGAGAGGATACTGCTGCCACGGCTCAACGGCATCGACGGTGAATTGAAGTCGATCAACGCGAGGATAGATTCAGTGAACACGAGGATCGACTCGGTGAATTCACGGATAGACGAGATGGACAAGCGAAACGCCGTCCAGTTCGATGGGATCAGGACGGAGATAAGGGGCCTTTCAGAGAAGGTAGACCTGGTCCGGGACGTCGAGAGGCTAAAAGTCGAAGTGGCGGAACTGAAGAGACGTCGCTAGTCGGCATCCAATTCATCCTCAGAACTTCTGTAGTCCTGTGAAGGTAATTTTTCTAGAGCGAGTGATAGCATGAGCCGGCTGCCTGGGACGGTGCGATTTCACCCCGGCAGTCCGCTCGAGACCGGCGAGAATGGCCGTCGCGGCGACTTCCCCTCTGCCGTGGCGCCGCAGCCCTCGCAAAGTTTGGGGGGTCACTTCTTGGGAGCGACCGAGCCTGAAAGGAGACAAGATCGACCGGCTAGATGTACTTGTTCAGCCTGAGCCAGGCGCGGATTGCCAGGGCTGCCACCGCTTCCACGGTCATCTCCCTCTCCTCGGCCACCTTCTTGAGACCGGCGGCGACCTGCTGATCGAGTACGACCTCAATCTTGGATGCCCGGAGCGCCTCTGTCTCCCTCTTGATCTCATCCATGGGCCTCTGCGGGGCCTTGACGAACTGCTCGACCACCCTCCTTGCCTCCGGCGCGGAGAGCTCGGCGATCGTATCAGCCAGGGCGGAGAGCCTCTTAGCGCGCTTCTCCTCCGAAAGCTTCTGGACCGCGGGCGACTCCTCGGCCTTGTGGAGGAACCCGGCGTGGCTTATCGGGAGGACGCCCTCCTTCCTCTCTTCCATCGTGGGGGATTGCCTCACGGCGATAGCCGACTTCTTAGTCCCCCTCCGAATCGTATTGACCGCCTCGACCGCGGCGACCCGGTCCTCGACGTACTGGCGAGACTTGCCTATCGCCTTCGCCAGCTGATCAGTGGTCGAGTAGAGGGCAGGATTGAGCTTCTTGAGCTTCATCAAGGCGTCGTATTCCTCTTCGGGCTCCACGTCCCTGCGCTGGATGTTCTCCACGAGCGAGATGATGAGGGCGTCCTCGTCCCCCATCGTCCTCACGACTGCTGGGACCTCCCTCATTCCGAGCCGTTTCGCCGCCTCGAACCTCCTGGACCCCACAATCAGCTCGTAGCGACCGTCGACGGGCCTCACCAGAAGCGGCTCGAGTATGCCCTCTTCGTCGATGGACTGCATTAGGTCCACGACGTCCCCCGGGCTCCTTCTCACGTTGACACCGCTGACGAAAACCTTCGACATCTCAACCTGCTGAAAGACAGACGGCTGATTCAGGTCGCCGCGGTCCGGAAGGGGTTTTGAGCCGCTCAATGTTTCATCTGTTGTTCGATTTTCGCGGGGTTAAAAGTAATCCTCGCGTACCGTGGACAAACCCGGGGCGTGGGCTGCGAACTTCGGACGGCTACGCACAGGACCCCGTCCAGCTCTGGTTCAGCGGGCAGCCAAATACCTCTCTGGAGACTGAGGAGATGATACGTCTTCGCCGCACTGCCGTAAAGGGATTAATACGCAAAAGCAGGACAATCCTCAGAAATCGTGAAAACTTCGATTCCTTGGGCAGCTGTTCACAATCGGCACGGTCATGGACTTGCTAGGGCTCACCCCGTTCATCTACTTCTCAATCGAGACCAACAACTTGAGGCAGGGAATCGGTATCCTGCTGACGTTCAAGGAACCCCGTCTGAATAGCGTCTGTCCAGACCGCGTACAAGTGTCGCCGGAGTATCCATGACAACCAAGGCTGCCGAGGCCAAGACTGCCGCGGGTTCGAAAGTCGTGGCTTACGGCCTGCTCGTTTCGTTGAGCCTCATCTGGGGGTTTGGTTTCGTAGCAATCAGGGTAGCAGACTCCGGGCTCTCTCCCACCTCCCTCGCTCTCCTCAGGTGGCTCATCGCGAGCGCCGGCTTCCTCGTGCTGCTGCCCTTCACTAAGTCCAAGGCAAGGTTCGAGGGTCGTGATCTGCCGAGGTTGCTGGTGGTGGCGCTCGCCAACATTGCGGGTTACAACATATCGTTGAACTACGCCGAGAAGTCCATCTCGTCCGGGCTCGCCGGGATACTCGTGTCGCTGGGCCCGGTGTTCATGGTCCTCCTCTCCGCGCTGATGTTGAGGGAGAAGATAGGGAAGAGGCTCGTCTTTGCGCTGATTCTGGCGCTGGTCGGCTCCCTCCTCCTCTCGTTCAGCGACCTCAGCGTGAACGGCTCGGCCATCATCGGCTCGGCAGAGGCGGTCACAGCGGCTCTCTTCTACGCCGTCTTCACGGTAGCCTCCAAGCCGCTCGTAGAGAAGTACGGGGCGCTCAGGACATGTATCTGGGCTTCGGTGCTGGGGACCGCCTTCCTCCTCCCCTTCGCATCGGGCGACTTCATCGGCCAGGCCTCGAGGCTCTCTTCGAACGGGTGGTTGGCGCTGCTGTACCTCTCGATCCTGAGCTCAGTGGTCGGATACTCCGTGTACTATACGATGGTCGGGAGAGGAACGATCTCTGGGCTCTCCGTGCAGCTCTACCTAATCCCGGTAGTGAGTGTGATTGGCGGCGTCCTCGTGTTGCAGGAGCAGGTGACGGCCCTTGTAGTGCTGGGTGCCGCCGTGACGCTTGTCGCCATCGCATTCGTGAGGAAGAACGACCAGCAGAGGCGGAGATACTGAGGTTTCCGCTCGACGGGGAACGTTCACTCTGGCTGGCTCATCGACCGCAGGAAGAAGGCGATGAAGGCTGCGCCCGGATCTGCGCGGCCCTTACTCCTCTCCCCCAGGTAGCTGCTCCTCCCCACTTTCGCGACCATGTCAATTGTCATCTCAGAACCGGCTTCGGCTGCCGTCGCTGCCCTGGCCAGCGCCTCTCCGAGGCCTTCGCTTTGGCTCGCGGCGACCTCCGCTGCGACTGCCGCCGGTTCGAGGGCGTCGAGGAGAGTCTTGTCGCCCACCGTGGCATGGCCGGTGGCCTCGACGGCGACGAGCCCCGCTCTGAGGATTGTCGCCAGCCCCGCCGCATCGAGGGTTTTCCTTCCGTCCATCGCCTTCCCAGCCTCGGTCAGCGCGCATCCGAGAAGCACGCCTATCGTGGACCCTACTTCCATTGAGAAGGTGTCTCCGGCGAGGGTGAGGATCCTGCCGACGTCCGGATCGCCGTTCTCCACGGAGAGCCGCTGGAGGACGAGGTCGAGTCCCTTGGATACGCTCACTCCGAAATCGGCGTCACCGAGCATATCCAGCTCCGAGAAGTAAGCCGCCCGCTGGATTACGGCGTTGGCCGCCCTCGTGAACATCCTTCGGAAATCGGCCGAGGAGATCGCATCTTCGGGGATGGACCTTCAGCTCCACGAGTGCCATGCCGGGGCTTCCGTCGGGTCTTCTAGGAGACCCTTCAGCTCGTCGCTAAGCCTGAGCAAGGTGAGGTGGACGCCTTCCATCTCCATCGAGGCTGTGTACTCGCCAACGAACGAGTTCGCGGGGACGATGCCGCGGGAGACGAGGTGCCTGCAGACGTCCCTGTAGAAGATGAACTTCTCCATGTTCGAGGTCCCTCCCATGCCCCGGGCCATCACCGCCGCCCTGTCCCCGCTCGCGAGGTGCAGGTCCTCGGCGATGCGGCCCACGAGGTACTCCGAGATGGCGTCGGCAGTCATCATCTTGACGCGCTCGACCCCGGGTTCGCCGTGGATGCCTATCCCAAGCTCCAGCTCGTCTTCCGGTATGGCGAATGTTGGTCGGCCCACCGCGGGTATTGTGCACGGCGCCAGGGCGACCCCCATCGATCCGGAGTTTGAGACCACAGTCTCGGCCGTCCGCTTGACGTCGACCAGGGAGGTCGTCCCTCCTCTTCCTCGCTCTGCGAATGCGCCAGCTATCTTCTCGACGAAGATTGCGGCCCCGACCCCCCGCCTCCTTGACCTCTCCTTTATTGCGACGTCGTCGTTGACCAACACGTGCTCGGCGTGGATCCCGGCTTCCCGCGACTTGCGCTCGGCTAGGCTGAAGTTCAGGACATCCCCACCGTAGTTGGGGAGGACCAGGAGGACCCCTAGGCCTCCATCGGCGCTCTGTATTGCGGTCAGGACGTCCCCAGTCGCGGGCGCCGAGAAGACATCCCCCATCGCCGCCGCGTCGAGCATCCCTCGACCCACATAGCCCACGTGACCCGGCTCGTGACCCGACCCGGCCCCCGAGACGAGGGTCACCTTGCCCTTTATCGGGGCGTCCTTCCTGAGGACGATCCTTCTCCCCGGTATCCTGCGGAGCACGTCGGGGCTGGAGAGGACCATGCCCTCCAGGGCGTCGTTCGCGACCGACATAGGATTGTCCAGGATCTTCTTCAATTCGGCCGGGTCGTGCTAAGCGGCCCGGCAGATATATGCGCGACGACGACTCCCCTCGCTTACGCGCCCCTGGCTGTCAGGAGCTAGTATGACCGCTCGCCGGTAAGTGATAACCCGGCTGAAATTCTGGAAGTTACCGAAATCTTCTGGTCGCGTGTGATGATTCGCGTCTAATGGCAGATTAGCATCATCGGCTAGCCCGGCCCAAAGAAGGTTCAGTAGACCATGAGCTTCTTTTCCTCGAGCATAACATGTAGGTTGTTGACGGCCCTGTAGACCTCGCTCTCCCTCTTTGCACCGGTGCAGACCAGCTTCCCGGATGCGAAGAGGAGTATCACGGTCTTGGGGTCCGGCATCCTGTGGATCAGGCCGGGGAACTGCTCAGGCTCGTACATCGATTTTGGCAACTGTCTTGCCGCTTCCTCCAGGTGAATCTTCCCCCCGAGGTTCGCAGATGCCACGATGTTCTGTATCACTATCTCCGCCTCGTTCTTGATCGGGATGCCGCCCTTCTTCAGCCTCTTGACGACCTCCTGCACGGCCTCTCTTGACTGCTTCTCCGATTTTGCACCGGTGCAGACCATCTTCCCCGAGCTGAAGATCAGGGTAGCCGTCTTTGGGGTCTTCAGCCTAAAGACGAGTCCGGGAAACTGGTCGGGATGGTACTCCACGTCGACAAAGTTCTTGGTTATCAGGTTCAGGTCGACCTTTTGGTTTATAGAGGCCGACGCGACTACGTTTTCGATGCTTACAATCGCTTTTGTTTGTGGCATTGAGAAGGACATAGATTCTTCGTTATATAGTATATAAAGAAAACCGGCCCGCGCTAGACCGCCGGCGAGTCACCGAAAACGGTCCGTCTATGACTCCGAGAGTCTGCTTTGGCCGCGTTGCTGCCCTACTAGACCCTCGTGCTTCTCACAGGCCGAGACGCTCTCTGATGCCGAGAGCTCAACGCTAAGAGCGTAAGACCTGACACAGCCACAGTCGAAATGATACAGGTGAGACCTTCCGCTGATCTCATCACTGAGAACCTTCTGCCCGGCGAGAAGGAGCTGGGCGTGGATGTAATTGGTGTCTCCTTTTCTGGCCCTCCTAGCCAGCACCAGCTTCCTATCATCTTGCCATTTCATCTTTCATCTCGCTCCCTCATCAGCCTGTTTCCCACTGAGCTCGACACCATTCGCATTCTCTGGTGTATGGTACTTCGCTCTCTTAAATAGGCGAGGGTCTGTGGAACAGCAAGGGTTCCGGGTCTTGTCATCTTCGTCGTCAGAGCCATAACGGGAAATCAGTTGAAAACCAAGCTCACCGAGGATGGAGACAGGTTCCCCAACGACGAATTGATTTCAGGTCGACAAGGGAGTGCGAGCTGATTTGCAGCTTCCTGCGGCTGTGAGGATTCACCGCACCGGGGCGATAAGGCAACATCTCGGTTCAAAGGGCTACCTCGAATTCCTCGATCAAAGGCTGGGATTTTCGAGGGGAACCCTCTACGACCTCTGTCTGGCGGCCGCAAAGTCGAAGGGCAGGACCGGGACCAAGAACGGGGTGAAGGTGACATACCGAGGAGAGAGCGAACGTGAGATGCGCACGAGTTCTCATCACACCACTCCAGTGCACAAGACGATATTCCTGATCGAGTACAAGATGATGAAGTCGGGGGAGCCGATGGACCGCGTGATTCAGGTCCATCTGGAAAAGTAGCGAGCTCCGCCGATTCTGACCGTGCCGTGCCCTCGTCTTTAGTCGTGCTAGGGAGGAAGGCTCCAGGAGGCCTACCCCTTCGATCTATTGCTCTCTCGCTGTTCGGACTTGCGAAGCCGGTTCAGTTCGGCAATCTTCTCCTTGTACTCCTTTTTCTTCTTCTTGTTTCCCTGTGCTCTCGCTTGGTCGTAGAGCTTCCTCAGATTCTCTTCCTCCGACGCGTGATCGGACAACTATGGTTACGACGTTCTTGTGCCGTAGTTATTCCTTTCAAACATGGGTACTGGCAACTCTTCAGCTCACGCGTGGCGCTTAAATCGGCGTGGCTGAATGTTGATGAGTGAAGGCAACTAAGTCAGTCCGGCTCAAGTACGAGGCCTCCGCGGAGCTCTCCTCCCTATTCGAGGACTTTCGCCTCATGTGCAACGACGCGCTTCGGATCGCTCTGACCGAGAAGCCGAGGAGCAGGTTCAGGCTGATCGAACTGTCCTATCGGCGCCTCAAGGAATACGGCCTCCACAGCCACTACATCCTCTCGGCCTGCGAGGTCGCGTTCGCGGCCTATCGCAACAAGAAGCGGAAATGTGCGCCCCACATTAGGAGGGCCTTCCTGAAGCTCGACAATCAGTCCTACTCGCTGAATCACCTAATCCTGAGGGTCCCCATGAGGCCGAGGAACTTCGTCTACCTCACCCTCCAGGCCTCAGACCACCACCTCTTGATCGTCGACGACCCGGCGGCCGAGACCTTCTCCTATGTCCATGCGGGCGCGCCAGCCACCTACACCCTTCAGCTCTCCAGCTACGATGCGAACGGGAATCCTATCACGTTCACTGCCCCAGCCGCATCTGCGAACAAAGGGGACACACTGACCTTCAGACCAGACTGGACTCAGCTCGCCGCAGGCGCGGGCACGGTAAGTGTTCTCGGCGCCGATGGCAGCGTGGTCAACCGTACGCTGAGTTGATCTAGGAAAACCCCTTCAGGCGAGCCGCCTCTTCGGCACGCTTCCTCCTGAATCGTGGACGATCTTGGCCGCATCTGAGGAACACTCTACCTGAGGACGCAACCAGACGAATGGTAAATCAAGAATAAAAGAAATCCACCCAACAGAACCTTCATGGGAACGAAATACAAGTGTAACAACTGCGCACTGATCGTTGAAGTGACTTCTGGAGTTCCCTCCAGAAAGGAAGGCGGAGCTTGCCCAAAGGATACCATGGGGCAGCACAACTGGGTGAAGACCACCTTCTCGGATAGACACTGAGTCTACGGCGGGAACCCTCACCAAGGGGAGCTGCCTGATCTCAGCGTTGAGAGAAACCCTAGACCATTAATCCGTGTACGGAGTGAGCGTGCATCGCAAAGGCGCGCCCTCCCACGGAGGTCCAGGCTAGAGGCCCTGAATCACAATGAAGGACCTCAAAAGGGTCTATTCCAAGTCTCGTCCGCGCGACTGTTTCGAGACGCCGGAGTGGGCGTCGATGGCTGGCCTCCCAGTTCAGACCGAGAGTAGCTGAGTGAAAGCTTCTGGTCTCGCGTCTTGGTCGATGCCAGCGGCATGAAATCGTCATGAGGAATTTGGCATCGAGGAGTCTCTGGGGCTAATTGATGGCGTTCCACGGAATAAACATCTAGAGCAATCACTAGAAACGGATAAGACAACGACGCTGCTTGGATATCATGGCTCAGAAATACAAGTGCAGTAACTGCGCGCTGGTTGTGGAAGTTGAATCCAAGACGATCCCTGACAGAAGGCTGAGCGGACCTTGCCCCAAGGACACCATGGGGCAGCACAGCTGGGTAAAGAACTAGCCCGGCGTCTTGCCCGAGACGGACCCCACACCAGGCGTCCTACTCGCGCAAACTAGCTTCGTTTTTCAGATAGGTGTGCTGTAGAGAAGGGTTAGGTTGCGACAGGATCGATCAGGGCGTGGAATTGGTCCTCGCCAGAGGTATAAGGCCTGACAAAGCTTGAATGCCTGGGAATGTAAGGGAAGAGGCGATAGAATGCCAGCAGGCAAGAAGCACCGCTTTACCGCGAAAGAGGATAGAGAGGCTGAGCACATCAAGGAATCGGAGATGAAGGAAGGCAAGTCTGGAGAAGAAGCGGAAAGAATAGGATTTGCCACGGTGAACAAGAGGAAGAAACCCAAGGCTTAATCGGCTCACCCTTCATCGAACGCGACTCCTAGCATTACCCTCTTCTAATCTTCAGCGGGCGCTCCATCTCGTCGTTGTGATCCTCGAGGATTCTTGGATTCTGTCACGGGAGAAACGGTCACCGGAGATTCCCGCACGGGCAGATTCCTTTCGTCGATGGCAGAATCAGGGCAATGAGGAAGAGTTGACAAAATCCTAGGCTGAGAGTTGCGAATCAAATCGTGTGAGGGGTTTCCGCGGATTCCTGACATTTCCGGAGCTGCTTCGCAAAGACTGGGATAGTCTACGCCGACGCGGCCCCGTAGAGACCCTTCAACGCTTCGGCGTTAGCAAGTTCCGCAACCAGGAGAAGCTTCGTCTGCCGCGTGTTATGGCTCCCGTGGCTTCTCTCCCAAAGAACTGCCTTCTTGAAAGCTTCTTATCCGGGCTTAACTCGCTCGACATTTAATTTCAGACTGTTATACCTATAACAGTATATACGTGTATAGATTCTTTATGTCACATACATTACACACATCCGAGTCTGCCGGGACGAAGGATGACCGTGGGGATCACCTGAGCTTGAAGACGCGGCCCTAGTACCTCCGTTTCGGGCGAGCTGCCGACCGGCCACACGCGCCTCTTCGTGAGTTTGGTCGGTTTCGACAAGCGGCCCTTCAGACATATGCGGGATGACACACCTGACGCAGGAAGGATTGGGTTCCGGTCAATCCGTGACGAAAGCAGACGGGTCCTTGAGACCGCATTCGTTATCGCTGAACCACCACAGGATCTTGTCGCTGAGGACCGCCGGGTCATCCCCATGCTTCTTGGCCAAGACCGCGAAGAGCGAGTCTGACAGGCTGTCTTCGAGCCTCTTCATGAAGACATCCTTCGGAATCTCATCCCCATACAACGTCCGCACCGCCCGGGCACCAGCCGCGTCCAGCCGGGCTCCTATCAGCTGCAGGACCTGAGATCTCAGCTCGCTGTACTTGTCCGCGTCCACTTGGCTCAAGACCTGGAGCTTCAGGTTTATCTCCCGAGGTCTGTACAGCAGAGGGGAGGCCGCCGCGCCCCCGTTTATCCCCCCGGACACAGTCGTCCACGGCCCGGCAGTGTTCCTTACGAGCGTGGACCTGGTCGACTCGATCCCGAACCCGACCTTCCACTTCCCCGGAGAGACCGGCGCGTCCATTCTGATTCTCCTCAGTTCGTGCCGCCCAGGAGGCAGGTCGAACGAGAGACTAGCCTTGACACCCTCAGACACCTCCAGTTTCTTGACGTGAAGCGTGAAGGCCTGAGGCTGCTCCGCATAGTTGATTCCTCCAGCGTAGAAGTAGAAACTTCCACCGGGGGCCGCGGCCAACCCCGCCTCGCCGAAGATGCAGTAGAACATGCCTGGCCCGAGCATGTACAAGGGGAGACCCGAGACTATTGCCGGGGAGTCGAGCACCGCCGGGAAGACGAAGTTGATCTTCGAGATGTCTTCCCGATGGCGTATCAGGTTGCTGAGGTCGGCTACCCTCTTCCGGTCGCGCCCAGCGCAGAAAATCCCTTCTACCTGATTCCAACTCCTCGACAAGTCGAACTGAGTTTTCGGGAGGAGCAGGCTGAACTCCTCGTCCTGGCCGATGGACGCGAAGGGAACATCCGCTCGGCTGCCCTTGATCTGTGCCAAGAGGCCGAGCTCCCTGCGAGCGACCTTCTCGATGATCTCACCCCTTGTTAGGAACCCGTGGTAGTCGACGTCCTGGACCTCGAAGGTCGGGTCCTCCATCATCTTCGCCGCCGGGGTTTGGTTGGCTCGGCGACCGCGGCGTCGCGTTCCCATCCTTCGTTCTCAAGCTTCAGGTGCTGTATGGCGACCGCGTTCGCGCCCGCGTCCAAGTCTGGCAGGGCCTGGTACTCCGATACCCAGCAGCGGTGGACCTTGTATCTCACGACGGTCTGACCCGCCTCGTTCAGTTGTTCGAGGTAGAGGTCCTTCCGGAAGTTCTCGAGCGAGACATCAGAACCCAGAGCCGCGCCGTACGTCCGCACACTGCTCGCCCAGGAGTCGAACCCTGGGTCCAGGGTCACGCCCCTCTCGAGCGTTATCGCCTCGTACTTGGTGCGGCCCGGCGACTTGAGGCTCGTGGACGGATCGCCTCCGGACCTGTGCTTGACCACCTCTGTCGTGCGCTTGAGCGACTTCATCTTGCTCATCCCCGCGACGACCTTCCCATCCCACTCTATGAGAAACCTGAAGCTCTTGTAGGGGTCTGCTTTGACAGGCTTCGCCGAAGACACCTTCCGATTACTACGAGGCGTCATAGACATGGTGCTGGGTTGTCCTAAGAGTCTCGGACGATATATGCGCGATGGCTCGTAGTCGCGTTTGTTTGTCTACTGAAGGTGTATACTAGGTGCTGTTGATTCGTCTTAGGTTCTCAAGAATGAAGACTGTGCGGCGAAGGTCAGATTCGTTGTAGTATAACAAAGCCCCCCTGAGTCGCCTATCCCGGGTCCGACGGTAGGTGCGATATCGAAGGAGCGCGTCATAGCCATCGGCGATTCCGGAGCTTGTTTGATCCCTGAACCCGAAGAAGTCCGAAACAGATTTTGCGGTCAGATTCTTCAGGGGGAGGAAGATCCTCTGCGTCTTTTCCTTTTGCGTACAGATCACGCTCGTGTGCAGGTCAAGAGTCCTAGGAGGCTGCTGGTAACATCTGGGTGCAAGTTCAGCCACTTTCTAAGAATCGACTTGTCCGCATTGCCGTAGGTCAGGAACAAGTTGCGTGGGGAGCACCATGACCTGAAGAATTCCTCGACCGTCGCCTGCTCCCGGCTGTCATCGTCGATGAAGTACTGGATGCTCTTGCCTTCAGGGGTGAGTACTCCGATAAGAAACAACCTGGTGGTATCAGGGTCGTATTCAAGGTCCAGGGCATGAAATCGCTCGATCTCTGGAAATAGGGGCTCGGAGCCTAACTTCAAGGCCTTTCTTGCCAGCTGGGCGCGAGCGAAGTTGATCATCATAGAAATCTGGGTCCTGAAGGAAGGATCCCAGAAGTCGACTACCTCGGGTCTCGAAGCAAGAACAGCCGGGTCCTGCCTTGAGAGGTCTTCCGTTGTTCTGATCCCGAGCTGGTTTAGCACGTTGGCTCGAGCAGCGCCGATCAAGGGAACTTGAAATGAATCATCCTCGGTGTAGCGAAAACGGGGCAACGACCCTCAGCCCTGTCCGTGGTCTCGTCTCATGCTTGATTCTGGGTTCATGGCTTGGCTCCCTTATCGCCCTTTACACTCACAGCTTCCGGCAAGAATGCTCTCATGAGCTCAACGACCTGCTCATACTCCCACCGACCCCTGAATCTGATCTTGATGGGCTTTCCATCCTTCCGCCTCACGAGCAGATATCCGTTGAAGAGGTCGGATTTGAGTATCTCCAGCTGCGCAATCTCCGTCTTGTCCAACACGAAGTCGTGCTTTTGCTCTAGGTCGCCGATAGACCTTGTCTTTCCTCCTAAATCCTTGCCCAGTAGCACTCCGAGCTCGCTCGCGCCCCAAGCCGACCGCCTGCTACGGACCCCGAAGAGCCGCCTGTCGGTGGCATAGACGCCGTACCCTGCTCCTCCCTTGTTCATGGACCCACTGGTGAAGCCCCCCAGATACTTCTCTCCGAAGGGAAGATCCGAGGTCACGTCCGAAGGCTCTGCCGCTGGAATGGGAACCGGCTTCCGGAGTCGGGCCATAACGGACTCGTCGGGTCTCCGATAAAACGCGGCGGCGAGCACAACGTATGCTCCGGCTAGGGCCAATTCGTGGATATCCGTGACAAGCAGGTAGCCCGAGTAGCCGGGCACCAGCGACGCGAATACGAACACTAGGGCGGACAGCCTGAACTGCTCGATTCCGGAGGAACCTGACAACAGGTTGAGCGACCTGAAGAGGAAGAGGCCGAGAAAAGTGAAGCCGCGTACAGGAGGATTATTGAAGTCAGATAGAGTGATTGAGGCAATCCGTTGGGATTGGTAACTCCGTAGAAACTGATCACCTGAGACACCCTTTCGGCGACGGCGTAGGAGACCACGGAGCCTATCAAGAAGTTCCTGTAGATTGAGCGGTTGTGAAATATCCAAGACGTGTCCTTGAAGGTCGAATACACGACATACAGACCCGCTAGCCCAAGAAGGCCGGCGAAGATCCTCAAATTTGGCATGGGCAGAAAGTACAGAAAATACGCTATGCAGAACAGCGACGCGCCAGCCATTCCCCGCTTCCTCACTGAGGAATAGGACGACAAGCGTTGCCTCCAGCCGATTCCTGCCTTTTGGTGGACGCTTAAGTCCGCCGCTCGACTTGTGTTACACCCGATTGCGCGAGTACGAATCTCCGACCCGAACCTGGACGGTCGCAGAGGAGCTCGCTGGCAGCATATGCCAATCGCCAAGAGGACCTTTCGTTTCGGGAGAGCGCGGACACGCCGGGTGTTTATATAAGGTAACTAAGTAACTAAGTTACTATGGCCACCGTTAAGGTCAGCAAGGAGACCTACGAAAAGCTCAATGATATTGCCGGGAAGCTCAGAGCGCGACTCCACCGACCCGTCTCGATGGACGAGGTTCTCGGGTCGGCCCTCACGGCGAGGAGCTTGAGGCCGTCTGACTTCGCAGGGACGCTGGTCCTCGGCGACCAGGAGTCCGATGCCCTGTTCCTGCAGCTTGGGGGGTTCTGGTCCAAATGGCAATCCCGAGACGAGTCGTCCTAGATACGGACATCATAATCGACCACCTGAGAGGGGCGGCCGCGCCCTCCCTGGTGACCCGGCTGCAGGACGAGAGCGCGCTCGCGACCACGCAGGTGAACTCGTTCGAGCTCTACTACGGGGCCTACAAGTCGAAGAGCGCGAGGGTAAACCTTGCTTCTGTGAAGGGGTTCCTGTCCACGATCACGCTCCTGGAGTTCGATGAGACCTCAGCTGAGAAGTCAGGCCAAGTCCTGGCGCAACTGGAGACGAAGGGACTTGCGATTGACCCCAGAGTCATCTTCATAGGATGCACGTCCTTGGTCCATGGGTATCCCCTCCTGACCAAGAACCAGAGGCACCTGGACCGGATACCGGACCTTCTCGTTCTCACACCGGCGGACATAGGCTTGGGGTGAGGCCGGCAGCCTCCTTGTTGCACTCGATGCAGAAACCGCGGACTGGGTCTCTTGCCATGAACCAGAGATGAGCACAGGAATCACCTGAGCCGCAAAAACCTGGTTCTGAGCGCAAGAGTCTTCCAGGGCGAGGCGGCCAACGGGTCCAATACGCAGGACGGGAGGCCGAACTTCGGCGGGAATGATGCCTTCGTTGTTTCCAGATGATTGAAGTCTGACCTTGAGGAGTTCGTCAAACTTCGAATGGCTATTCTTGCGAACGAGAACCCTTTGATTTCAGCCTGTTGTATGCCTGGTTGACCCGGCGAAGAGTTCCGGCGTCTATGGTCCCGTTCGCGACCTCCACGTAGACCTTCGCTACCTTGTCCGGATTCCGAGGGTCCCTTCGGAGCACCCTGCCCAGGCGCTGCTCCGTCCTCGTCAGGCTTCCCGTGTTTGCTATGATGATCTCCCTGCTAGCGCTGGGGACGTTGAACCCGACCTCCAGAGTTCCGACCGACAGGAGTACGTTGTAGTCCCTGCCGAACCCGTCCACGATCTCCTGCCTCTTCGCCCTGTCGGTCAGCTCGTGGGTGATCATCCTGGCGCGTATCCCTTTCTCTTCGAGCTTGGTCCTCAGTGTCTCGATGCTCTGGATTGAGAGCGAGAAGACAAGCGTCGGAGCGGAGGGGTCGCCCTCGATTATCTCCAGGGTCTTCTCCATCTTGGGCGCAGTGTTCGACAGCAGCTGGTTGATTTTCTGCTTCACTATGTGCGCGGCGGTCTGGCTATAGCGGCCCCGCGCCCTGAACGCCATCCTGCGGGCGTTGTTGTACGCGGCCATAATCCTGAGGTACTCGAGCTTCTCGTCCCGAGGCAGGTCGACGTAGACCGGGATGATCTCCGCCTGCGCCAGCATGTGCTTGTCCCTTGCCTGGGCGATGGACGATTCGAAGACGACGGGAAGAGCCTGGGTCAGCTGCGGGTTCTTCCTCGCTGCCTCGGCGAGCGTCCCGGTCATCCCGAGCACGTAGCGCGTGGTCGTCGTCGCGCCGAGGAGACCGGCATACCCCTCGGTCAGGAACTGCTCCTCGTCGAACACGACCAGGTCGAAGTCCTCGACCAGCTTTGGGCTGGCGCTGAGCGACTGGTACAGCGTGAGGGTTATCGGGTGCCTCGGGCGCTTCAGCTCAGAGTAGTACTGCCCGACGGTCTTGGGCGGTATCCCAACCTTCTCCATCTCCTCGAGCCAGGGGTTCTGTATCAGGACTATGCGCGGGACCACGATGAGGGTGTTCGGACGACCCAGACGGTCCCAGATTGAAAGGGCGACCAAGGTCTTGCCGATTCCCACGGGCGCCACGATGCTCGCGTGTCGGGTGGGGGAATCTAGGAAGCTTGTGATGGCCATGTTCTGGATCTCGTTCATGGCCGGGAAGTTCAGGACGTACTCGGGGGGAGAGGTCATTTCGCCTGGGCCCGCCCGACCCGGAGCCTCCTCCCTTTAACCAATCGAATCGTCCCGCGGTCTTCGACCTCCTTGGGAGTCATTTGAATTCCGACCGCTGCTTCTCCGTCTGCCTGACGATGTACTGGATTACCAAGAACGTCACTTCACTGCGACGGGGGACCCGGGACGAAATGATTCTTCCGCCCACCCGCTTCTTGAAGGTGATATGCTTGCCCTAGGGAATTGGTGATTTTCAAAGGGTTTTTATAGGATAAGTGTCCATTTTTCATTGCAATCTATGCGATTTTCGTCGAAGGCGAAGGTCTCGCTTGTGATCGTCGGAAGTCTAGCTATCGGTATCCTGCTCGGGTCGTCTGTCCTGGCAAACATGTTCAATCAGAGTGCTGGGAGCAAAGGGAGCGAGGTTGACGGACTTACTCTCTCTGGGACCGAGACCGTCAAGGTGATGGCGCCCGACGGGCAGGTCATCTCGACGTGGCAGGGACCCGATCCCATATCATCGAACGTCATGAGCGCCTTTGCAGGATGCGCCACAGGACTCTCGCAGCCGTCGGGCAGCGCACCCTATGGCGTGTTCGGTTCTTGCGAGGGTTGGATAGGCTCGATAGCCCTCTGGACTGACGGGCCGAGCGGTACCTGCACGGTCTACTTGACTTCCCTTTCGAAATTCTGCACATACTATAACCCTGTCGCCGCGACGGACACGCTCACACCAATTGGTTGCACCACTGGTTCGGCCATTGCCTACGGAACCTGCACCGGCTGGATAACTGAAGCAACGTTCGGGCCTACCACCTTCACTTCGTCCAGCTGCGGCGCCTCTTGCGCTGTAGAAGAGGTGATAGGAGCTTCTCCCGCCGGCTGGGCCTTCGACTCGATGTGCGCTTCGACCTTTGCTCCAGGTGAGCCGGGCGCCGCCTGCTTGTCCACACCGATAGCCACCGTCGCGCCCCAAGACTCGCTGCTGGTCACAATTGATTTCAGCGTGACGTGAGATGAGAGTTGATTTCAGACGATCAAACGCAAAGCTCTCCGAGCTAGTAGACTCGCTTCGGTAACTGCCCTCACCCCTGTGGCTGCCGAGGTGGGGGTGTTGGCAGACCCACCGGTCCTGTCCGTTGGTAAGAGGTGACTCCATGTCCGTCGCCACCTTCAACCGGAAATCGTCGGGCGGGAGGCTCCGGAACCGGGCGCTCACTCTCCTGCTCGCTTCCTTGATCTTACTCCTTTCCGTGCTGGCTCACGCTCCACCAGTCAGAGCGGATTCCACTCTAGTCCAGCAGAGCAACGGTGGCTGCGCGACCACAGGCTGCTCTCCATCCGCGATTTCCTTCCCAAGTTCAGTAACGGCCGGAGATGTAGTTGTAGTCACGATCGCCGTTTATTCCGGTTCAGTAACTTCCGTCGGCGACATATTGGGATCAACATTCACGCTAGTGGCAGAAGGGACCATTAGTCCAATGGCCGTGTACATCTATGACGCCACACTTTCTTCGAGTGGATCCGATTCTGTTTTCGTGTTCTTCGCCGGTGCCATACAAGGTGGGGTCTACGCCTACGAAGTATCTGGAGTTACTACTGTTGGGGGTGTCTATGAAGTCGCGGGCGGTGATTGTTACTACCCTCCATGCTCTATCTCTACATCATCATCCGCATCATTTCAGAGCGGTGCTTTCCTTGTTAGTATGGTTGGACTTCCCAGCCTGGTTAATACGACTGCAGGTACTGGCTTTACCCTATCTCCCGGGTCAAGCGGTGGCACGTTCGGTGGTAACGCCGAATACGCCACAAGCGGTGTGTCCTCGCCGACATTCTTTCCTTTTACCTTGTCTTCGCCCGCTTATCCTTGGGCAGAAATGGGACTAGCGCTCCCACCTTCGGGCTCGACTTCCTCAACAACATCGGCTACTACCTCGACTACTACGTCCACGTCATCCACGGCACCTCCTCCCCCGTCAGGCGACGAGGTGACGAGCTTGATCCTTACGGCCACGTCGGGCCAGGTCACCGGGGGCGTCGGCGGCGCCCTCTACTCGACCTTGATTCCCACGGTCACTGGAAACTCCTTCGACGAGGAGAACCCCTCGGCCACAATCAGCGGAGCCCCGGCGGGCATCTCCGTCTCCTTCTCTCCTGGGTACGATCTGGGACCTCCGTTCTACGTTTACTTCACGATGGCCATCACAGTGACACCATCAGCCTCGGCCGGAATCTACACAATCACAGCGGATGAGTCGCTCTTGCGAGCGGGAGCGGACTGCTCAGGCATCTGCGTCCGGCCCACCTACCAGCTCATCGTCGAGCCAACTTCAGATATCGTGGAGTCGGTTTCGCTGACACCGTCCGCAGGGTCGTCGCCCGCAGGAACTAGCGTCGTCATGCCGGTCGCTGTGACAGCGACGATCCTCGGGCATGCCCCATCGTATCTCGTCTACGCCTACGCGATCTCTCCTGCGGTGGAGGGGATTTCATTATCATTCGTCCCCTTTGTGGAGTCCGGAGCGCCGCCGTCCGGGTTCTACGTGGCGACGTTGACGGTCGCAGCCTCGGTGCCGCCAGGGGTCTACTCGATAATCATTGGGGAGGCGTTCCTAGATAGCGGGACGTCGTGCTTACCAACCCTATCCTCACCGTGCGCGGGCGTCTTCACGCTCACCGTGTATCCCCAGGGCCAGACAGTATTCGCCAATCTTCAGGATAGCGTAAGCGTGGGAGACGCGATTACGCCGCCGGTGAACGCTCCCCTGACCGACATCGTTCGTGTGGGTGACACTTATGTCGCTCCGGCTGTCGCGGCGCTGTCTGACGCAGTCAAGGTGATCGACCAATACGTTGCGCCAGCGACCGCCTCGCTCTCTGATGGAATCCATGTGGTTGACCGGTACGTGCAGCCGGTCGTCGCCTCCCTGAGTGACGTCGTGAGCGTCGCCGAGCACCTGGCCCCCTCGGTCTATGCCGCATCGGGGTTCGCGGGGATTGCGGGTCTCGGGCTGGTCGCGGCGTTCCTGGTCGTAAGAAGGAGGAAACGGAGCGGGAAGAGACCAGACCAGCACGCGACCTCCTGAAAACGACCTGCCTGGGTCAAGAGGCTTTGAAAACGACGCTCTGCGTCTTGAGGGAAAGACACGTGCGCACTCATCTCTGTTCTCCGTCGACGGGGAGGCGCACAGTTGGGTCAGTCGCATCTCGCTGTTGCTAGTCTTAAATGCGGCCAAGGGATCAGACGAAGCCATGGTCGACACTACGAAGGTTTCCAAGGTGATCAACGCTCCCCTGCGCTACACGTACGAATGGTGCACCGACTTCCGCGAGGACGACTCGAAGCTCACGGGGTCCACAAGCAAGAGGAGAATAGTCGAGAAGACGAAGAAGCGGGCGGTCTACGTCATGGTCTACCAGGGCGCGGACGGCACGGAGAAGATGGCCGTCAGCTACGTCACGCTAAAGCCGCCGAACGCATGGTCCCTCGAGCAGTTCGGCGAGGAGGACTATGAGACTGGGGAGTACCGGCTCAAGAGCCTCGGCAAGGAGAAGACGAGGCTCGACATGGTCTTCAAGGAGACCTGGAGGGACATCGCAACGATACCGACCATACACGAGCAGACCGAAGGAACCAACAAGGCATGGGACCAGTTCATAGCCGCGCTCGAAAGGGACTACAAGGCAGGATCCAAGTAGAATTCCGAGAACGTTAGGCTATCTATTCACTGGCCTTTCTCTCGACAAGTTTCGGGAACTTCGCTTCTGTCGCTAGTGTAGCATCAAGGGTAAGCTCAGCAATGAGCTTGAGTTCAGCTTGCTTCTTTGCGGTCAAACTCATTCTAATCGCCTTTCAACCGCCCTTCGGCCCGTTTATACCTTCCCGCCAGCCCCTTGTAGATGTAACTGGCTTCGAGGTACTTCTTAGGGTAGATGTGGTTGAAGACGTCGATGATCATTGAGGCATAGGAGCCCGGCGTGACCTACAGACCATTGGCAGTCCCTGGCGGAGGTTTCAGCCGCGGAGGGGGCGACTACTGGGTCGTGGTCCTGTGGGCGTCAGGGCAGGCCGCCGATGCTGCGGCTTCGGTAATCGGACCCACCTTGATGCCAGACTCTGTCCGGGCCAAGGGATCGCCGAGCATCCACCTGTTCGACCAGTACGAGCCGGGGAAAGAGCGACTGTTCAGACCCTTCCTCGTATTAACTTCGCCAATTTCGGCATTAGGTTATTAACTCTGGCGGAGTGCGTAAAGCCGTGAAGATAGGCTCGGCATTTCCAAGCCTTCTCGCGAAAGGGCGCCTTCCTATCAAGCCCACCTATCCTCTGTTGACCGTACTCAACCTGCTTAGGATGAACGACATCGCCGCAGTGCCGCTTTTCGAAGGTCCGACGAGCAGGCGCGCGGTATCAGGATTCTCCTGTCTGCCCATGATCATGAAGATGTCCAAGAAGGCCTTCCAAAGCTTCCTCGAAGGACCCTGCGAGCGCGGATCGACCGAGCTGGACTCATTTGGCCTTGACGACGATATCGAGAGTCTCCTCGAAACGTTCAAGAAGAGGAGACTGGGGATTTCACTCGTCAGCGGCCAGGTCAACGGAGAACTGTGCGTCAGCCTCTTGAGCCTGAACGACCTGCTGAGCCTCTACCAGACGAAAGAGTTCACTTCCGACATGGTGGTCGAGGACGTGGCCAGCCCAATCTTCTCGCTGCCCGGAAAGACGACGGTTCGCAAGGCTCTTGCCACAATGCTCCGGCTATCGCACAGGACGGTATTCATCTCTGGCGACCGGAAGTACATCTCCGACCGAACAATAATCGACCAGATCTTCGACCCCAGCTTTCTTGACCCTTTTCATGACGGGCCTTTGAAGCGCGCATTCGACACCCAGATAGGCTCGCTCATCAAGACCGCACCAATTGAGGTCGGGGCGCGGACGAGTCTCAAGGCTGCGGCCCTTCAGGTGAGGAGCAAGTGGGGGACCTCCCTGACGATCCGAAGTAGGGAAACGGTTGTGACGCCCTGGGACCTCATCATGAAACCCTGGGAGGGCGGTAATCTCACGATTCGGCCACGGCCGTAGGCCCCCGGGGCGAGTTGGTCGTACGGGACCTTCATTCCGAACCTCTCGGCGACCTCCGGGAGGGGAGGAGGGCTCTTGGGTTCGTAGACGGGAGAATCAAGCCGATGAAAAGGGCTGATATGGTCCGCGAATCGGTCTAGAGTTGCGTCACCGAGAGACCGGCTGATTTTGGAAGCTTCGCCCCGAATGGCAGCTTCTCAAAGACAGTCCAAGTCGAATAGGCTATCGGGCAGCTGCCATCGACGCTCGGAGCAAGACATCGACCTCCCTCCAAGAGTATCGAGTGACACTGCACGGGCTCCTTGCCCAATTCTTCAGACCGATGCCAAAGGTATATTTCTCGAAGCTGGAAGCGCCGACCAAGGTGGCTGAATCGCTCTCGATTGAGGAAGTGAGGACCCTCGATGGCTTCGAGGGACTCAAAGCCGCCTGGAATGATCTTGTCGAAAGGGGAGGCTCTTCTCCCCTGTCGTCGAATTTCGCTTTCGCACTCTACTGGTGGAAGTGGCGCAACTACGGCAACCAGCTCTTCATTCTTCTCGCGAGGGACGGGGAGAGGATTGAGGGGATCGCTCCCCTCATGGTCTCGGAGGTCCGGCGGGGCCCGATAACCGCCAAGAAGGTCGCGTTCATGTTCCCAAGATACCTCGAGTCAGACTTCATAGTCGAGCCCGGCCTGCGGCGGGAGTGCACCCGAAAGATGATAGAGCACGCGAACGAGTCCACGGGGTGTCGCTACCTGGAGTTCTGCGGGATCCCTGAAGAATCGGGCTCTCTGCCCATAATCGAGGAGCTGGCAGTGGAGACCGGGATGAGGGTGTCCCGGACCGTGCACGCCGTCGGATGTTACCTTCCCCTCGAAGGGACATGGGACTCGTTCCTGAAGGAAAAGAGCGTCAGCTTCAGGAAGGATTTGAGGTACTATGAACGACAGCTTCAGAGGAAGGGGAATCTGGAGACCTTCCGATTCAGGAGAACTGAAGATCTCCCCGGGCTGATGAAGAAGCTGGTAGCCGTTGACGCAGGCAGCTGGAAGGCAGAACGGTCGGCCCTTGCGGAGAACAGGAGATTGGTTGAGGACCTGCTGGAAGCGTGTAACGAGGATGGGTCGCTCGATGTATTCCTCACCGAGTTGGACGGCCTGCCCGTGGCTTACCTGTTCATAATCCATTGGGGTGGAAAGGCGACCGCGATGTTTACCAGCTACAGCCTTGAGCACGAGGCCAGCTCGCCCGGGATGGTCTGCTTCAGCCATGCGATCAGACAGCTCTTCCGGGATCGGGAGGTCTCCGAGGTGGACTTCATCTCCAGCTATCCGTACCTGCGAAGGTGGACAGACCGCCTCCGCAGCAGGTACATTGTGACGCTCTACCCGGGAAGAGTGTCAGGACGAGCGATCAAACTGACGCGGGACGTCCTTCATCGAGGAAGGTCTACCTTTGCTGGCGGCAGACCGAACTAGTTTCAATCGTTAGTGGCCGGCTCGACGACGGAGGTGTCTGGGTATCCCTTCAAGGATCAACTTCGACCCGCGGAAACAGCGGCAACTTTCTCTCCGAGAGAGGTCAGGACCAAGAGGCTTCCCGAAACTTCAGTAGTGGCAAGTGTGCCGCGGACTATCTGCTTCAGCTATTTGTTGGAATGGCCTTTCTCGAGCAATCGGGCTCTGGGTGTCTTCCCACCCGAGTCATGAATCAGAATGGCCGCCTCGCGCGCCCGGGCTGGCAGCTTATCATAGACCGTCCAAGCTGAATCCCCATTGGGTAAGTCCTCATTGGCTTTGGAGGTGTTTTCTCGCTCTCTGAGGACGCGAGAGCTTGATTTGGACGGCTGTGCGTTACTCACTGGTTTCCGATGAAGCCCTGTGGGGCATGGTTTCCCTGGTTCGGTGTTCGTCCGTCTTCCTCAGGCAGACTCATGAGCACCTGGCGTGCATCTCTTGTCGTCACGGGCTAGAAAGCGCAGCGAAGACAGACTCGGGGGTCGCAGCCGCCGTGTTCACCTGGACTCCCGGCCGCACCCGGGAGAGCGCGTCATTGAGCGCATTCATCACGGCCGCGTATGACCCGTTGGTTCCGCTCTCTCCCACACCCTTCACACCGTTTAGCGCTACTGTTGACGGGGTCACCATATGGAAGACCTGAACCTCGGGGCTGTCCATCGACGTCGGGATGGCGTAGTCAGAGAACGTGGAGGTGAGGAGGTTTCCCCGCTCGTCGTACCTGAGCCCCTCGAAGAGGGAACCGCTCACCCCGTGGACTACGCCGCCCCGGATCTGCCCCTCGACTATCGTCGCGTTTATCATCCGTCCGCAGTCCTCGACGACGACGTACTTCGGGATCTTGCTGACCACCCCAGTCTCCGCGTCGAGGATCAGCGCACACAGGTGCACCCCGCTCGAGTAGCTCATGGAACCGAGCGTGAACGTGGAGTCAGCGGAGATTCCTTTCTCTCCGGCCCTTTCGAGAATCTCCGAGGCCGTCGCGATGATGTTCTTCGGTCTGGAGGCCTCCACTATGGTCCCGCCTGCGAAGGCGATTGACTTCTTGTCGACCCCCAGAACCTTCGAGGCGATCTCCAGAAGCCGAGCCTTCAACTTGCGCGAGGCATCCACCACCGCGCTTCCGCCGGTGGCCGCAGAGCGGCTGCCGAAGGTCCCCACCCCGAACGGGACGAGGTCAGTGTCTCCCCAGACGACCCGAATCCGGTCGATCGGGATCCCGAGCTCTTCGGATGCCAGCTGCGCGAACGTGGTCTCGTGCCCCTGTCCGTGGGGAGACGATCCGGTGTAAACCGTTAGTTCGCCCCCGCTACTAAGTGCGACCTTGCCCCACTCGGACATGAACGAGAGCTCGCCTCCCTCCGACTCTGACGCCCCTTCCTCGCCTGACCCACCTGTGCCCTGCGGGGAGGCACTCCAGTCCTGCCCTCCTCCGCCGTCGCCTTTGTTCCCTTCCCAGCCCCCCTCGTCGTCATCATCATCCTCGTCCTCGCTGTCACCTCGCAGCGACATCCCGATTCCCATGACCAACCTCGGACCCGGCGACCTCTCGTCCTTGAACCCGGAGTTGAACTCGTCCCTCTGGCGGAGAAGCTCGCTGTACTTCGATGACCTGGCGACGGCGTCCATGAGCGCCTGATAGTCCACCCCGTCCGACCTTTCGGGCCCGACGACGTTGCGGCGCCTCAGCTCCAGCGGGTCGAGCCCTATCTCCCTTGCCATTTCGTCCATGGCGCGCTCGATGAAGTAGCATCCCTCCGGAGCGCCGGCACCCCTCACGGGCCCGCTGGGCATCTTGTTCGTCACATACCCCGTCACATTCAGGTCGAGGTTCGGGATGTCGTAGGGGCCCGTCATCGTCCACATCGAGAGCGAGGGCATGTGGGCCTGGGTTCCAGAGACTCCCATGTCGCACTCGATGGTCCCCTTGAGGGCAACTATCTTCCCGTCCCGGTCGCACGCAAGGGTGATGTCGCAGTACTCGTCCCTCCCGACGGCGCCCTCGAGGAACTCCTCCATCCTTGAGGCGGTCCACTTGACCGTGAGACCAGTCTGCTTGGCGAACAGACAGGCCACGAGAGGCCAGGGGTACGACTGGCCGCCCTTGCTGCCGAAGCCGCCCCCAACGTCCACGACCTTCACATGGAACTTCTTCTTCGGCAGCCCGAACTCAGACGCGAGGGCCTTCTGAAGGCCGTGCACTGATTGGAGGGTGGCGCTGACCTCGTACCTCTCCCGCTTCTTGTCGTAGCTCACGAGGACGGAGTGGGTCTCGATGGGAGCGCCGGCCTGGCGGCCTATGCCCAGCTGCCGCTTGATGACGTAGGGCGCGGCGGAGATTACCCTGTCGGCATCCCCCTTCTGCTCCTGGGCGGTCTGCGAGACGTTGTCCTTCCAGTCGTCGTACACAAGGACCTTTCCCTTCTTCGACTCCTCTATGGTCACGACGGCGGGAAGAGGCTCGTACTCGACCTCGACCTGCTCGACCAGATCCTCGACGGAGTACGCGTCCCTGACTAGTATCGCGGCGACCGGCTCGCCGACGAACCTCACCTTGTCCACAGCCAGGTGGTAGCGCTTCGCGGCCCTCTGCCGCGGCCACGGGTTCTGCGCGACCGGTCGGATGCCGGCCTTGACCAGGTCCTCGCCGGTGAGCGAGGCGATGAACGCGGGCGAGGAGCGGACCTTCGAGAGGTCGATGCTCTTGATCCTGGCATGCGCGTGGGGGCCGTGGACGAAGCCCATGTACACCATCCCTTTCTCCTTGACATCATCCAGGAATCGTGCCGCGCCGGTGAGGAACCTAGGGTCCTCGACCCTGCGAGTCGCCTCCGCGGCCTTCTGTTCGGTTGGAGCCTGATTCAACATTCGCTGAAGCCGCACTCAGTCGCTGTCGGATGCCAAAGAGCTTTCCGGCGTTCCCGCCGAGAATCATCCCCTTCTCCTCCTCAGAGACGTTCCACCTTTAATAGGCCGACCGGCTGCTTGAGGTTACATGGCCGTCGGACGCTTCCAAGTGATGGCGATGCTCCAGGCTGCCAGAGCCTTCGAGCTGGGCCTCCCGCTGGAGTCCGCTCACTCTTGGGGCCTCAACAGGGCGATATTCTACGCCGCGGCCAAGAGGGGCTTCAAGGGAGGAGGGACCGGGAGCGGGTCGGGCGGAGAGGACAGGACGGGGGCTCGTGAGGCGAAGGCCGATGAGTTCCACCTCGGAGACGACCTGGCCTTCAAGGAACCCGGGAGCAGCGACAAGAGCCCGGTCTTCTCATTTGGGGGCGAGGCGCAGACCGAGGAGAGGTTCCAGAAGCAGGTGCAATCGAGGTTCTCGGGCTCGTTCAAGGACGCGTGGGAGGATGCGCTAGACTACGTAAGGCACTTCCCCAGGGGGACGCTCGAGTCGCAGAGCGGTTTCTACTCGGATATCTACAGGCCAAAGCGGGACGAGTTCGCGGCGAAGTGGACCGAGCGGAGCGGCTCTGCTCCCACGAAGATCATCAAGAGAAGGAAGAAAGCCTCTGGCAAGTGAGCCCGGGACGAGGGTACTGGGAGAGGTGTTGTACGTCTCAGGAAAGTTCGCGATTCGTCGTCGAAATCGGTTCGCAGTCCTTCTTGCCGATCAAAGCCATGTTCCCGCCGGCAAAGATTGCTCCCACGACGCCCAAGACCATCATGCCCAAGCCCCATAGGGACGCTCTCATCGAGACTCTTGTCATCAAATAGATCGGGAGCGGGCAATATAGCCTCCACCAATGCGGAAGGTGAAAGACCTCCCGACTGGTAACGCGTTAAAGCACGGGCAAAAGGCTAATACCGGACAGATCAAGAATTATCGAGTACGATGACAACGGTGCTAGCGTTCCAGGCCACAGAGAATGTTACGGTCGGGACTAAGAAGGTGCTGGGAACAGTAGATGTCAGTCCATACGCGCAGATCAGGGTGGTAGCTTACGAAAACGCAGGGGGTCAAACAAACGTTGAGATTCTTCTCGAATTCACGGACGCCCCAAGCGGCGGAACGGCCCTAGGGCCGCTAGACACTCTGACCCTCTCTCCAAATAGCAATCAAACCAAGGTGTATGAGGTTCCCGGAACATATCTGGCCATTACTGCGAACGCCCTACCGGGTCCAACCGGGTTTGACGGCGTGGGACTTTTCATTTACGGAAACTAGACGACAGCATTTCTGCAGCTCCGCCTCCTCAATCTCAAGAGGGGACGTTCGGGTGAGCCCCCGCCGAGTTAGCGGAAGGAGCGCAAAAACGGTGCCATTGAGTCAACCAAGTGCCAGGGAGACGGTTACCACTTTCTCTCCGAGTTTGGTCAGGGCCAGCATGCTTCCAGATTCCTCCGCGACGGCAAAGGGGCCATGGACCATCTGCTTCAGCTGCTTATTCGAGTAGCCCCTTTCCGTGAACCTCTTCTTCGGCACTCTCCCTCCCGAATCACGCATGGTCTTGGCCGCCACCCTCGCCCAGACAGGCAGCTTCTCGTAGACTTTCCAGGCTGAATCGTCATCAGGGACCTTCCTCGTAGGTATTGGAGGTGTTTTCGAACTCCCTGCGACCGGGGGAACCTGATTTGCAGTGTTTGTCATCTCGCCGAATAGAAAACTTTGCTCCGGAAACCCAACCTTGCAGCCGATTGGGATCTCAGTCAACGCATCGTTGAGCTGGACGAGGCACTCGCCGACGTCGAGCTGACGGAGAGCGGCATGCGGATTGGAGGAAGGCCTGCTGTCGCATCACGAAGGACGGAACCGAGGAAGATTCGAAGCTTTCGTGGGCCTCTGCGAGCGATCCGGATTCTTGACAAATATACCCGGGCGCCCGAGGGCATGGGCCAGAATGGCATCCCCGATTCTCAGGAAGGGTTCCATTGGCTACGGCGCGTGTCCAGACATGACCGGCGCCAGGAGACTCCTTCAGCTCTCCCACTCCGTAGAGAACGCCGGCTTCGAGGCAATCTGGGTCAGCGACCACTTCCATCCCTGGTTCCATACCAACGCCTCCGAGTACAGCACCTGGGTGTGGATGGCCGCAGCGATGCAGGAGATCAAGATTCCCTTCGGCACATCCGTGACCGCGCCTATCCTCCGCTATCATCCAGCCATAGCCGCGCAGGCCTTCGCGACGATGGAGACGCTGTTCGGACACCGGGTAATGCTTGGGGTGGGCACGGGAGAGGCCATGAACGAGGTCCCTCTGGGGTTCCAGTGGCCAAAGTACTCGGAGAGGCGGGACAGGCTCATCGAAGCAGTCCAAGTCATGAAGAAACTCTGGAGGGGCGGGTTCGTCGATTTTGAGGGGAAGTACTATCGGTTGAAGGCCGCCAACCTCTACACGAAATCGGACGTGCCGGTCTTCATGTCCGCCATGGGACCGAAGATGGCGAGGCTGGTGGGCATGTACGGGGACGGGATCATCACCGTTTCGAGGACAGCGGACTACGCCAAGGGGACCATATTCCCGAACCTCCGCGCCGGCGCGGAAGAGGCGAATAGGACCTACGATGACATAACCAAGGTGGTCGAGGTCGACATAGGCTACGACGAGGACTATGGTCGAGCGATAATGGCGGTGCGGAAGTGGGCCCCGTCTCTCCTGGACGAGATATTCATGACGGACATCTCCGACCCCAGGGAGATAGAGAGCAGGGAAAGCAAGGTGACGGACAAGCAGCTCGCGGACGTCTTCGTGATCGCCACCGACGAGAACGAGATCATCAGAAGGATAGAGCAGTACTTCGATTGCGGGTTCGACCACGTCTATGTCCAGCTCAATACGTTCGACGACGACAAGGCGGTCGAGCTCTTCCGGACGAAGGTGCTCCCCTACTTCAGGAAGTAGCATCGCGTGAAAGGAGCAATCGTCGACTCGATTACGCTCACCGATCTTCCTCATGCCACTACTCTTCAGCTGCAGTGAAGTCATCGAGTTTGCCAACTCGCGAAACTTGAGGCAGCAATGGCCATCCGCCTCCTCGAAGCGCCTCGAGGGGAAAAAGTGACGACCCGGACTATGGTTCCGAGAGGTGGGCGCTTAAATGCGCCGCCAGAGTGTTGTTTTGCCCGACTGCGCGAATATGAGTCTCCGGCCCTAAACTGGAGATGAGCACAGGAACTACCAGAGCCGCAAAAACGTGGTCAACGAGCGCAGGGGTTCTTCCACGGCGAGGCGGCCAACGGGTCGAAGAGGAAGACACCAATCATTGACTTTCCAGCGAATGCCCTCCTGGCGAGATCCCGGGAGGGCGAACCAGCGTATGTCTGCCGAACAGGCGGACGAACAAGCGAAGTCGCGCAAGCGAACTCAGGAGCTGAAAATGCCGGATGCAAACCAATGCAAACAAGAAGAAGAGGGGAAGGCGAGTCTTGAGCAGTACGACGTCGAACGGGCAATCGGCATCGTCCGTGAGCTGGGAGAGGGGCTGATTGCGGCGACGGCGCACTCGAAGCACCACTTCCGAAAGGAGTGGCTCGACCAGCTCGTAGAACGGTACCGGAGACAGCATTGCATGATACTTATGAGAGAGGATAGCTGTTCCGCCGGCGATGGATGATTCAGTCACCACCGTGGCAGAACTGAAACAGATAGTCAAGGAGTTCTCTGACGCCCGTGATTGGGACGGGTTCCATGGGGCAAAGGACCTCACCATTGGAATTGTTACCGAGGCATCGGAACTATTGCAAGATTTCAGGTTCAAATCTGATGACGAGGTCGAAGAGATGTTCAAGGACCCCATCAGGGCAGAGATGATCGGCGACGAGATTGCAGACACGTTGTATTTCATTCTCCGATTGGCCCAAAAGTATGATCTTGATTTGAGTCAGGAACTTCAGAGGAAGATGAAGAAGAACGCGATAAACTATCCAGTGGAGAAGTCACGCGGCTCGAACAAGAAATACAGTGAGCTAAGATGAGACTCTACTCGGGTACTTCACAGCAGTTCGTCGAGGACAACTTCCAGAACCAGATAGCCGAGAAGCTGAAGCTCGCCTTCTTCGAGAACTTCCGGTTCAACCCGTCGCCGAACGAGGTTGGTTCCTGGAGGAACTCCCTGCGGGCGATGTCCCAGGTCATCGAGCACTCCAAGTTCTTGGATCAGGGAGTCCTCCTGGAGTACCAATTGCCGCTCAGCTCGCGAAGGCTGGATTGCATCCTGTGCGGGGAGGACAATAGAACGGTCGACAACGCCGTGATTGTGGAGCTCAAGCAATGGGAGAAATGCAAGGATTCGACAGGGGACCGGGAGGTCAGCACGTGGGTGGGAGGGGCGAACAGGGACGTCCTGCACCCCTCGGCGCAGGTGGGGCAATACAAGCACTACCTGCAGGACGCACACACGGCCTTCTACGAGGGGAACAGTCCGGTCGTCCTGAACGGGTGCTCGTACCTTCACAACTACAACTACTACAAGGAGGACATCCTCTTCTCCCCCAAGTTCAACGAAATCGTCGGAGAATGCCCCGTGTTCACGGCAGATGACGTCATGAGGCTCAGCGCATATCTGAAAGAAAGGGTTGGGGGAGGGAACGGTCAAAGAGTCCTCGGCAGATTGGAGCAGAGCAAGTACCGCCCCAGCAGGAAGCTGATGGACCACGTGGGGCAGATGATCAGGGGTAACAGCGAGTATGTCCTTCTCGACGAGCAACTGGTGGTCTACGATAGGATCGTCTCTCTGACCAAGCAATCCTTCCACGACAAGCAGAAGGCGGTGGTCATCGTCGAAGGAGGGCCCGGGACAGGGAAATCCGTGATTGCGATAAACCTGATGGCCGACCTCTCCCTGGCGGGATACAACGCCCAGTACGCGACTGGGTCGAAGGCGTTCACCGAAACGCTCCGCAAGAAGACGGGTTCGAGAGCGGCGGTCCAGTTCAAGTACTTCAACAGCTACGCAGGCGCAGAGGACAACGCTATTGATGTACTGATAGCCGACGAGTCGCACAGGATCAGGAAGACGAGCTACAACAGATTCACACCCCGTCTGGAGAGGAAGGAGGCCCCGCAAATCGAGGAACTGGTCAGCGCGGCGAAAGTCGCTGTCTTCTTCATCGATGACAAGCAGATTGTCAGGCCGGACGAGATAGGCTCCGTCCAGTACATCCGAGACTACGCCGAGAAGAGGGGGTGCAAGGTGCTGCAGTACAAGCTCGAGGCCCAATTCAGGTGCAGCGGCTCTGACGGCTTCGTGAACTGGGTCAACAATACCCTAGGCATAGAGAAGACGGCAAACGTGCTCTGGCAGGGGAACGAGAACTTCGATTTCAGGATTATGGATAGCCCGGAGGAGCTGGAGACGGCTATCAGGAGCAAGGCGCAGGAGGGCAACACCGGGCGGCTGATGGCGGGTTTCTGCTGGAAGTGGTCCGACCCGAACGAAGATGGAACCCTACGAGATGATGTCGTGATTGGAGACTATCAACGTCCCTGGAACGCGAAGCCCGATGCGAAACATCTTGCACCCGGAATCCCGAAGTCGACGCTGTGGGCGAGCGACCCCAACGGAATCGACCAGATTGGATGTATCTACACTGCACAAGGTTTTGAGTTTGACTACGCAGGGGTGATTTTCGGAGAGGATCTGTCCTACGACTTCGGATCCCAATCCTGGGAAGGCCATCTTGCTAACTCCGCGGATAAGACTGTCAAGAGATCTGTGGAGGGTTTCGTCGACCTTGTAAAGAACACCTATCGGGTCCTACTGAGCCGGGGGATGAAGGGGTGCTACGTCTACTTTGTCAACAAGGATACCGAGAATTTCGTAAGGTCGAGGATAGAAGCTACCAACTGAACCATCCTGAATAGCATCAGGGATTGGAATCCTTCACAACGGCTCGCTGGCGCGGATGATAGCCAACATCGCGTCGCCTTTCGTAAAAAGTCATGGCCATCTCGCCGCGGAAGGGTTTCGAAGCAGGCTTGGTCAATTCCGAAATTCACATCGACGGCAGAAGCACTCAAATTCGTTCACAAACGGGCATATAGGCGCGATTTGCGATTATCGGGCACCGTGCCCTAAACTGAGTCAATACTGGAAAGAAGGGTCAAACTTCGTCTGCAAAGTTAGCGCCATTCAGAGGGTGGTGCTTATTGGTCAACCCGAGCTGGTGATTCCAGTCTGGAAAACACCTGGTTTGGAATATGCCTCACTCCATTCAAGATCTTGCCTCGGGTTTGGCGAAAGAAACAAGCATCAGAGAGCATCGATTCCTGCCTGGATGGGTCGTTCAACTGTCAAAGCGCTACAATGAGCGGCCTGAAAACCCAACGGTCCACCTGTGCGACCTAACCGAGAACTCAATCGTCTATCTGCGGTCGGAGGGCCGCTCCGTCGTCGAACCCTGTTGGGAGCGGCTGGGTGTCTTGAAGGGGAAGCGATGGGCGTGGTACAACTATCGTGGAATAGCCAACTACCTTACAGGGGCGTCTGGAAAGGTTGCCAGGCTGAAGAAGTGGAAGGACTTCGCGAAACTGACCGGTTTCGACGTGAACATGCTCGAGCCCTTCGTCTCGTCCCTTAGGACCTCCGATGGACCCTACATCCGAACTCTGCGTAATCCCAAACTTCCATTGAACCTCGCAACGCCTGCAGGTGCCCGTCTCATCGGGTACTACGGCGACTCGAACAACCGTAATGGCGCTTTCACTAACAAGGATTCGGCTTTGCACGAAGATTTTCGCAAAACCGTCACGAAAGTATTCGGTGACCTAACAATGTCAGAGACCGTTTCGAACAGGGGAGGCTTCAAGGATGGTAGGTACATTAGAAGCAATGTGGGCAAAATCGTACCCGCTGCTCTTACAGTAGCCGGATTCGACAACACTCGGGACCAGAAGCAGGCAAACAATCCGCTGCCTTCATGGATATTCGATTGCAACCATCTCATCAGGTCGGAATGCCTTTCTGCCCTATGGGATGCCGAGGGGTCAGTCAATTATCGGGACCTCAAGATAGGTCAAGCGATACCGGTTGTTCTCTATCCGGAGGAGACAATCCCGGTCTGGCCGTCTAACAAAGCCTTTCGACGCATCAGTCTGGACGACCAGTCATGCGTGCTTGAACACCCTCCACTCCTGCTGATCTCAGCAGCCCTGTTGCTCTATTCCCTTGGAATTGTGAGCAGAATCATGCCCACAAAGCTCTCCAGCAGTCAAGGTGAGATTACTGCTTATTGGCAGCTGCGGGTACAAAGGGACCAAAGTATCAAGGCCTTCCACTCGCAGATCAGACTTCGTTCGGAGCATAAGCAGAAGGCACTCGACTCCATGGCAGGGGTTTCCTCGCATCTCCCACTGTAGTCGACAGACAGTCTCTCGTCTGGTAGAATCCCGTTAACTGCAAGGAAAGGTTCATAACCCGAACCCGAAAAGGCAAGTCCAAGGTCAAGGATAATGCCGAAGTTCAAGTCGACGACAGAGGCCCTCAAGATAGTTCACGATAGGGCACACATACGCAACATTGGGATCATCGCGCACGTGGACCATGGGAAAGAGGACTAAACTCCTCCCCAAGAACGACCACGTCGGATAGTCTCCTAGCAGCGTGTGGGATGTTGAGCCCCAGCGTAGCTGGTCAAGCGTTAGCCCTCGATTACATGGAGCTGGAGCAGTCGAGGCAGATGACGATCAAGGCCGCAAACGTTACACTCTATTATGAAGATGAAGGCCAGCCGTACGTAATCAACCTCATCGACACGCCGGGCCACATCGACTTCACCGGGAAGGTCACAAGGTCGCTTAGGGCTGTTGATGGAGCCATTGTTGTCGTAGACGCCGTTGAGTCGGTCATGACTCAGACCGAAACAGTCACCAGGCAAGCACTTGAAGAGCGCGTCCGCCCGATCCTCTACATCAACAAGATTGACCGCCTCATAAAGGAACTTCGCCTGTCGCCGGAAGCGATGCAGAAGTGGCTCTTCAACATAGTCAACGACTTCAACCGCCTCATCGACACCTATGCCGAGAAGGAGTACAAGGAGAAGTGGAAGGTGACGGTCCAGAACTCCCAGGTTGCTTTCGGGTCAAGCAAGGACAAGTGGGGATTCAACGCCAGCATGCTGAAGAACGCAGGAATGAGCTTCAAGGACATCATCGACGCCTATAACAGTTCGACGCCGGAGGAGCTGGGCAAGAAGCTCCCGCTCCACGAGTCACTCCTCGGCATGGTCGTCAGGCACCACCCCCCGCCCGACGTCGCGCAGGCCTACCGCATCCCCAAAATCTGGCAGGGAGACCTCACCAGCGACGTCGGCAAGTCGCTCCTTGCGTGCGACGAGAACGGCCCGATGGTCATGATGGTCACCAACGTCGTCGTCGACCCGGCCGCGGGCCTCGTGGGCGTCGGCAGGCTCTTCTCCGGCTCGGTCTCCAACGGCGACCCGGTCTACCTGCTCAACTCGAAGAAGGAAGGCAAGATCCAGTCGGTCCAGCTCTTCATGGGCTTCCAGCGAGAGATCGTCGACTCGCTCCCGGCGGGCAACATCCCGGCGCTGCTCGGGCTCGACATCCGCTCCGGCGAGACCATATCGAACCTCAAGGACGTCATGCCGTTCGAGTCCATCCACTACGTCTCAGAGCCAGTCGTGACGACCGCGGTCGAGGCGAAGCACCCGAGGGACCTCCCGAAGCTCGTCGAGGCGATGCGCAAGCTCAACATCGAGGACCCCAACCTCATCATCACCATCAACCAGGAGTCCGGCGAGACGCTGATGGCCGGCATGGGCGTCCTCCACCTCGAGATAGCCACGACCATGCTCCAGCAGCAGGGGCTCGAGATCATCACCTCGCCGCCCATCATCAACTACAGGGAGACGGTCCGGCAGGCGTCCGGCCCTATCATGTCCCGGTCCCCGAACAGGCACAACAAGATCTTCATCAAGATCGAGCCTCTCGACCCGCACATCGTGGAGCTCATCCGCAACGGCAGCCTCAACGAGATGACGGACAAGAAGGGCATCCAGAAGACCCTGAGGGACAACGGCTGGTCCTCGGACGAGGCGAAGTCCGTGGTCACCATCGACCCCAAGGGCAACATGCTCACCGAGGAGACCAAGGGAGTCCAGTACCTCAGCGAGTCCATCGACTCCATCAAGGCGGGCTTCGAGGACATCATGCAGAACGGCCCCCTCGCGTACGAGATCTGCAGGGGAATCAAGGTCACCCTCACGCACTACGTCCCGCACGAGGACCCGGCCCACCGGACCTACGCGCAGCTGATGCCGGCGACGAGGAGGGCGATTCTCGGTGCGATGCTGACGGCGAACCCGACGCTCCTAGAGCCGATCCTGGGCATAGAGGTGA